>Ga0307380_10000128_pt1 | contig 126835 bp, 103 predicted proteins | sample UN3MG_FD_202239 | JGI IMG/M metagenome (GOLD analysis project Ga0307380, IMG submission 202239) | Soil microbial communities from Risofladan, Vaasa, Finland - UN-3 | ecosystem: Environmental > Terrestrial > Soil > Coastal area > Acid sulfate soil | place: Finland: Risofladan, Vaasa...
TCCGTGTCCCCGTGCCGCCGTGGCGAGCACTACCACACATCCACCTTCTCAAGGCCGGCGAAGGAGAGCATCAGCTTCTTCCGGCCAACTTCCTCGAAGGCTACTGTAACCTGCGCGTCGTTGCCGAACCTCTCAACTGTTTCGACTATGCCGAGGCCGAATACGTTGTGTTTCACCCGGTCGCTGGGGCGAAAGGAATCTACCGGGGCCTGCCTTGCCGCTCCGGAGTCGGTCCAGAGCGTCGAGGCCGTCGGAGCCTTTGCCGCGGGGACGGCGCGCTTCGGCACTTGGAAAATCTCCGCCGGTATCTCGCGCACGAAGCGCGATACTACCTGCCGCTTCGTGTTTCCGAAAAGCGTGCGGGCGTGCGCATGGCTGAGGTATAGTTCATCCTTCGCGCGAGTCATGCCCACATAGCAGAGCCTCCACTCCTCTTCGAGTTCCTCTTGGCTCGACATCGAGCGAATGTGTGGGAATATGTCTTCTTCCATGCCGACCATGAATACCACAGGGAACTCCAGCCCCTTCGCGGAGTGAAGGGTCATCAGGGTCACCGTCGGCTTGTGCTCGTCGTAGCTGTCTATATCCGTGACCAGCGCGACCTGTTCCAGGAAGGCCCGGAGCGACTTGTCTTCGCTCGTTCGTTCGAACTCCTCGACGACCGTGAAGAGCTCTTGGACGTTCTCCGCCCGCGAATCGGCCTCTCTCGTTCCCTGGCGTCTCAATTCGGCGATGTAGCCCATGTTCTCCACGACTTCAGTGAGAAGTCTGCCGACCGTGAACTCTTCACGCTTGTCGTGTGCAAACTCGATCAACTTCGCCAGTGCGGTGAGTGCTTTCTTTTGCTTAGGTTGGATGTCGAGCTCCTCGGCGCGCTGCATCGCTTCGAATAGGGTGACGCCCTCGCTCGTTGCGAACTGGTCTATCCGCTCCAGCGCGACGGGGCCGATGCCGCGCGGCGGCACGTTCATTATCCGCTTGAGGCTCACGCTGTCGCGCAGGTTGAACGCCAGGCGCAGGTAGGCTATAAGATCCCTGATTTCCTTGCGCTCGTAGAACCGCACACCCCCGATGACTTTGTACGGGACACGGTAATTCATCAGGGCCTCTTCGAGCACGCGGGACTGTGCGTTGGTGCGGTAGAGGATCACGAAATCCGAATACTCCCGTCTGCCTGCGACTACCTCGTCGCGTATGCGGTTCACGACTCTGACAGCCTCGTCGCGTTCGTCCACAGCCTCGATCTTTTGGAGCAGCGCGCCCTCCTCACGGTCGGTCCAGAGCTGCTTCGGCGCACGGCGCTCGTTCCGGCTGATCACATGGAAGGCGGCATCGAGGATATTCCTGGTGGATCGGTAATTCTGTTCCAGCGTGACGACTTTCGCCCCTGGATAGTGCCTCTGGAACGACAGGATGATGTCTACGTCCGCCCCGCGCCACGAGTAAATTGACTGGTCGTCGTCCCCGACCACGCAGATATTCTTGTGCCTGTCCGCCAGGAGCCTGACGAACTCGAACTGGGCATGGTTGATATCCTGATACTCATCTACGAGAATGTACTCGAACTTCCGCTGGTAGTGATCGCGGACGTCCTCGCGCTCCATAAGGAGGCGAACCGCGTAGAGGATCAGGTCGTCGAAATCAAGCGCCTGGTTAGCGCGAAGCTTCTTCTGGTAGAGGGGATAGACCCGGTCTACCAGCTTGTCGTATGTGCCGAGAGCGCCTTTCGAGTAGTCTTCAGGCAGGACAAGCTGCTCTTTCGCCTGGCTGATTTTGGAAAGGATCTGCGCCGCACTGTTGTCGCGCTCGTCCAGGTTCAGGTCTTCCAGGCACTCGCGAATCAGTTTGAGCTCGTCGTCTTGGTCGTAGATGACGAACTCCCTTTCAAGGCTGATCTTATCGCCGTTCTCGCGCAGTATCCGGGCGCAGGTGGCGTGGAACGTCCCGACCCACATTTGGGCGAGCATGCGGCTTCCGACCAGTCCCTCGATGCGCTCTTTCATCTCCCTGGCGGCCTTGTTCGTGAAGGTGACTGCGAGAATCTTCCGCGGATCCACGCTGTGGTGGCCGATCAGGTAGGCGATACGGTAGGTCAGCGCCCGGGTTTTGCCGCTCCCGGCGCCGGCGAAGATCAGGAGGGGTCCGTCTATGTGCTGAACCGCCTCTCTCTGGGCGGGATTCAAGTCTTCGAGAATCTTGCTCATGGCCGTCCCTATTATAAGGCATCAGCCATTCGCGTGGAAAGGGGATTTTGGATCCTGGATGGATGTTGGATGTTTGAGACCCGTGCGAATGAATTCGCGGGCAATGCAAGGCACGCGCCGTGGCTCGGCTGTCCTCGCCTCTGAGTGCTCGGACCGAAGGGGGCTCGCCGAAGTCAGGCCGGGCTTCGTGCCACTAGCGTGTGGATTCACGCACACGCGGATTCATGAGCGAAAGCAAGAGGACTGCCCCTGGATCCCTGGACCCCTTTGTGCAGTCTATCCTTGGGAATTGGCCTCATAGGGGAAAAATGAAAGGACAGGTGGTAGACTGATGTGGCATCCGGCCGTGCATACTCCCATCGGGAGTGTTTGCTCAATTGCCTGAGGGAGGCTAGCGAGTCTACCGCCTGTCCATGCGCGGTACTCTTATTCTAACACTCCGATCCTCGGCTTGCTATAGGTAATTTTACCAGTTTTACCAAAAGTTGAACGCGCAGCGTCGCAAATCACATAATGTTGAACAATTTGAGCCCCGGTCTGAGAGGTTCTCCGACTTCGAACCTCTCAGGCTGGGGCTCCAGTCTTCCGCTTTCCGAAAAGTGGCTGGGAAGCCAGCCTACAGGGCACACGTGGACTTGAATTCCTGAGACACAGGCATCCTGTCTATCTCGCGGTCTTCTGCCGACAATTCTCTACACAGATCGCCGAGCTTCCTGAGAGCGCTCTCTACTTCTGGACCTTGCTTGTCGAGGCAGCCGAACAGCGACATCTCCAATAGTGCCGCGGCTTCGTCATAGTTGAGCGACAGGTTCTTCTCCACGCGACGACCCCCTGTTGGCTGCGCCTCGCTACTGGTATCAGAAGCGCTACATCAACAATATCGGGTGTTTTCGGCGTAGTGCTACCTGTCAGAAATTCCTGTTTATCCGCAAACTGCGTCCATGACCTCTTGGGGCAGGCAGCCTTCGTCCAACATTATGCACAGCTTGCGCAGGGCCTCGCGTGCGTTTGCAGCCGCATAGACTCTCATCCACCCTTCCTCTACTGCGGTGCAGAAAGCCTCTTCGCCCGTCAGCGAGTAACTTCCGTCCGGAAGTACCTCCACTCCGAGTATCAGGTCGTTCCCGTGCCACTTCCTGCCGTCGTTCCTGAGGGGCGTTTGTATCGAGATGCGGTAACGGCCTGTGGGCTGCTTGTCTGCGTCCAGGAACGCAAGCACAGAGTACCAGTCGTCAATGAAGTCGAACCGTAGAACAACTCCGTCAGCTCCCTGGTAAGGGGATTCACGCGCGAGGGCAGGGAACTGGGTGATCAGAAGGCCCGGTAGCTGTGCTACTAGCTCGTTTTCAAATGATTGTAAGTCGGATTGGTACCGCTCGAGTTCGAAACTGATAGTTTCCGGTCGGGTCATTCCTGTGCTCCAACCTGGTACGCTTGGAAGCATGCGCACTTCTGGCGCTGCCTTGCAGTCCGCAGGCCGGCTGCTCGCCTCTGCTATTCCACTGGTATCTTCAGCGCCTTCTTCACCTTCAATACCAGCTTCTCGGGATCAAAGGGCTTCATCATGTAGTCGGATACCCAGAGCTGTCTAGCTTCATCCACCGCCGTGCTGGCTGTCCTTGCCGTGAGCATGATGACGGGGATGCGCGACGTCGCCCTTCGAGATCGTATCTGCCTCAGCACTTCCATCCCGTCCATTAAGGGCATCATGATGTCTAGTATGACTAGGTCGGGCTTCTCCTGGTCTGCTAGGGTGAGTGCTGCAGGCCCATCGGCGCAGGAGATAACCTCAAACCCCTCTTTTGCCAGGCGAAATTCGAGCAACCGGATAACGTCCTCTTCGTCGTCAACGACCAGTATCTTGACCATATGGCGTCACCCCCAGCGGGTCGCTAGTTCATAAGTTGTTAGAGGATAGAATGCGCCGCCTTTGCAGGCTGGAGCCTATCTACTAGCTGCCAGCGTCTGGAACAGCGGCTATACTGAAGCTGAACGTACTTCCCTGGCCCTTTTCGCTCTCCACCCAGATCTTTCCTCCGTGCATCTCAACCAGATAGCGGGTGATTGCAAGCCCCAAACCCGTGCCCCAAGTTGATCTGACGAGATCGTTCTTGGCGCGGTAGAATCTCTGGAAAACCTTGCCCCGCTCCTCGGGTTCTATGCCGATGCCGCAGTCAATTACCTTTACGAGAACATTGTTCCCCACGGGATTGGCTGTGATCTTCACGGTGGAACGCCCCGGGCTGTACTTGATTGCGTTGCTGACCAGATTGTCAATTATCTGGCCCAGCCTGTGCGGGTCGGCTCTGACGCGAGGTGTGGCTTCCTCGATGTCCACAAGTATCGTTATCTCCTTCACTTCAGCTTGAGCCTTCAACGCTTCTATCTCACGGTCGATGGCACCAGCCAGGTCCAGCGATTCGAAGACGAGGTCCATCTTCCCGGCTTCTATCCGCGAGATGTCCAGCAGATCGTTAACGAGAGCGACCAGCCTGTCCGTGTTCCGATCGACTGTACCCAGAAACTCTTCTTGCAGCGAATTCAGCTCGCCGGTGTGTCCAGCGAGTATCAGTTTCACATAGCCTTGAATGGCTGTGAGCGGCGTCCGCAGCTCGTGAGAAACCTGCGATACAAACTCCGTTTTCAGGTGGCTGACTTCCTCCAATGCACGCCTGGTGACTTCTTCCTTGAGCAGGCGCTCGTCCAGCATGGCCCTCTGCAACGCTATGGCTGCTGTGCGCCCGGCCGTTTGCAGGAGCTCGTATTCTGCGGGCTGGAGGCGCCGCGCGTCGCGGAAGTACAGGCTGAGGACGCCAATGGGCGTCTCTGTTGGAATCAAAGGAACGCACACCAGCGATGTGTAGCCCTCTGCTCTTGCATTCTCACGCCACGCGGCGAACCTCCGATCCTTGAAGATATTGGAAACGGCGCAAATCCGCCTCTCCCTGATGGCGAAAGCCGCCGGGCTCCGTCCTCCCAAAGTGCCCGGGTCCAGGCTCATCTGCTCGTTCTCGATGGCGAGTTTGATGTATTCATCGCTTGCGCTGTAGACCGCGCCTATTTGCAGCATCGTGCCCTCGTCGTTCAGCAGGCGCAGTGAGCCGAGCTTGGCCCGAAAAGATGTGCTGAGATGATTGACGATGAGCTGCAGCGCGGATGGGACGTCCACGGTTGATGCGAGCTGCTGCGCCAAGCGGTAAAGCACTTTCTGCTCGGAGAGGCGCTTTCTGATTTGCTCGTAGAGCCTGGCGTTTTCGATCGCGATAGCAGCCTCGCCCGCCAGCGTCATCAGTAGGCTCTCATCTTCCTCGGTGAAACATTTCGGCTCTATGCTGGACATGGAAAGAACCCCTATAGTCCTCCCTTGGACGATCAGCGGGGCGCTCATCAGCGACGACACGCGTTCTGCGTCTTCTGGGTAATACGAGAAGCGAGGGTCCGACGCGGCATCGTTCAAGATCAACGGCTTGCCGTGTTTGGCGACCCATCCGACGCCCCCCTGGCCGACCTTGAGCCTGATGCGCCTCAGCGTCTGTTTGCTAAAGCCGCGCGATGCACGGACAACGAGTTCTCGGGTATTGGAATCAATCAGGCGGATAGTGCTTTGGTCCGTTCCGAAAAGGCGGTTTGCTTCGTCCATGATCACATTGAGGGCGAAGCTCATCAGCGGCGACGCCCCGATCATCTGCGTGATATTGAAGATGGCATGTACGGCTTCGGCACGGCGCCTGGCTTCGCTCAGCAGGCGGGCGTTTGCGATTGCAGGCCCAACCTGGTTCGCAAGCAGGCATACGGGTTCGATATGATCGGAGATTCGCCGGCTTGCAGGACCCCAGAAGACGGCGAGGACACCTGTCAACCTCTCGTTGTAGGTGACGGGGACCACGGCGGCTGCCGAAAGCGATTCCCTCGCAGCGATCCGCTGCAGAACGGCGTTCTTGCCGAGATCTGTCAGTACAGCGGGTTCGCCGGCCGCGGCCACGGAGAAAGGCAGCCAGTCCTGAACGTTATCGGAAAGGTCGCCGATGGATTCCGGGGACAGCCTGTGGCTGGCGGCATGCTCAGGCTTGCCGTTTGCTTCGTCGCAGACCGCGAGCCAGCTCGCGTCGGCGTTCCCAAATGCCGTCGCGGCCTTCGCTATTGTGTCTACAAGGTCCGGCAGATCGGGATTCCCGGAAAGAAGGTGGCTAATCTCGTAAAGAGTGGATAACTCCCAGTGCAGGTCCTTCACCGGCGTTCACCTCTACCGGGTGACCTCCATCGGGCACCCTGTCCAGGGATTGGTCGGCAGCGCGTTCGATTGATACGCCCGCTGTCACGTGCGGCTCACCGCCCGGAAGGCGTCCGTGTTGATCGCCACTCGTAGGATTCGCGCGTCCGATCACCTATTCCTTCTTATCGGAACAGCCAGTGCCCGCGCGAAGTCATTACAAGTGGGGCATTACCCGGATCAGGACGCTTCCGAGGCCGGCCCCCGCAATTGACATGTTACGCTCAAGGGTGATAAAGTGCTATGGGGGAAGCAAATTGGCAGAAGCAACGTCGGTGGACCTTGAAGAAGTACAGCGTAGAATCAACCGGGCAATAGATGAAGTCGAGACTGTGATTATCGGCAAGCGGAATACTATCGCTCTGGTGCTGACATCCGTCATGTGCAACGGACACATCTTGGTGGAGGATGTGCCTGGGGTGGGGAAAACCACTTTGGCGAAGGCGCTGGCGAGGACCCTTGGCTGCACCTTCAAGCGAATACAGTTTACGCCGGACCTGCTGCCTGCCGATATCACAGGGACATCGGTCTTCAATCAAAAAACGGCGGAGTTTGAGTTCCGCCGCGGCCCCATATTCGCGCAATTCGTGCTGGCCGACGAGATCAACCGTTCGACACCGAAGACGCAGTCGAGTCTGCTGGAGTGCATGGAAGAGCGGCAGGTGACGGTTGACGGCACAACCTATCCTCTTCCGGTTCCGTTCTTTGTCATAGCAACCGAGAACAGCGTGGAGTATCACGGAACCTACCCTCTGCCTGAAGCCCAACTGGACCGCTTCATGATGCGTCTCTCGGTCGGCTATCCGGGCAAGGCCGAGGAGTCTCAAGTCCTGCAAAGCCAGGCCGTAGAACATCCCTTAGTCAACGTTAGCACTATCCTGTCTTCAGATGAAGTGCTCGAGCTGCAGCGTGCGGTAAAGGACGTGTACCTTGAGCCGTCTCTGCGGGATTATATTGTGGAGATTGCGTCGGCTACGCGTGTTCATCCGATGGTTTCGCTGGGTGCTAGCCCAAGGGGGTCGCTCAGCCTGTCACGCGCCGCTCGAGGGCTGGCGGCTCTTTCCGGGCGAGGCTTCGTGCTCCCCGACGATGTAAAGACACTGGCGGCGCCCGTGCTGGCTCACCGTTTGGTGCTGAAGCCTGAGGCGCGCGTCCGAAACATCGTTGCATCAGACGTTATCGAAGAAGTCATCTCGAACATAGCGGTTCCGTGCTAGCGGCCTGACGCCGGGTACTGGAGAGGTCTATCCCAAAAGTCCTGTTTCCAGTTGCAGGAGGGCTTTCCAAAGCCTGATTCTGAGGAGCTCCTATCATCGGGATGCGTTCCAGGTGGGAAGCCGGAGCAGTCTGAGCGTACTGACGCTTGGCCGCTGGGTAAGGGAGGTCCTCTTATGTCTCCGATCAAGTTGTTTGCCGTGGCGCTGGCCGCGGTGTTCATGACCATCGTGTCCGTGTGTTTGCACTCCGCTGAGTTCTCCCTCATGGCTGCCGCTCTCATTTCGGTGCCGGTGGTATCCTACGTCCTGGGCAGGATCGCTGTTGGAGGGTTGAAATGCAGCAGGGAGTGCCCCGAGTATGCCCACGAGGGCGAACCTGTGCCTGTGCGCCTTCGCTTGGAGGGCAAGAGCAGGCTTCTCGGTGCGATCGAGATGGACGACCAGCTCCCTCAGTGGGTCGTAAGGGATGATGTTCATTCACGTGTGACCGAGACGGCCCCCGGCGAGATTGTGGCCTCCTACAGCGCAACGGCGTTGAAGAGAGGCAAATACACGCTTGGCCCGCTTCGCCTTACTGCCAGCGACCCGCTTGGGTTCTGCCGATTCAGTTGCGGCTACCCTTTGACCTCGCCGTTAATCGTATTGCCGCGTGCACTGCAGATACCGGAGCTTTACATCTGGGCCGCAGGCGGCTTAGGCGAGCATCAGTTCGAAGGAGCGGGTGCAAAGGGCAGCGGCATCGAGTTCCACGGTGTTCGGGAGTATCAGGCAGGGGACGAGCTTAGAAGGGTCCACTGGCGCTCCACAGCCAGGCATGGGCGGCTGAATGTGATCGAATTCGAGCACAGCCGCGCTGAGGATACTCTGATTGCCATAGATTTGAAGCGAGGCTCCGAGATCGGAACCGGCAGGTTCACCTCGCTTGAATGTGCTGTGAAGATTGCAGCCGGAGTAGCTGAGCAGGCATTGGCAATCGGCAGCTTGGCCAGGCTCGCGTGTGCAGGGCTTGTAGGTCCCGCCGCTACGCCCGGTCGGGGACGAGGCCATCTATACGTTATTCTAGACGCTTTGGCGAGGGTAGAGGCGGACCAGGAAGAGACGCTTTCGAGCGTGCTGCTTCAGAAGCTCGACTCGATCACGCACGGTTCGGATATCGTATGTCTTGCTTCATCTATAGACGAGGGCCTGCCGCAGTGTGCGGACTTGCTCCTTCCAAGAGGGGCGAGGTTGCAGCTTGTCCTATTCACTCTGTCCGACGGGCTGTCGGGAAAGACCGAGCAGATGGCCAGGCGCCTTGCGGCTTCACGCGCCTCAGTCACTATAGTTAGGTGCTCGCCCGACACCGGGGAGTGTCACGTTGCGCATCGCTATGGGAACTAGTCAATCTCTTCAGGAAGACATGCGGCCTCGCATCCCGCTCTATATCGCCGGCCTGGGCGTGAGCTTCGTGGGAATCATAGCGCTGGGCATCATCATGGGGGACAGCACTGTAGCCCTGCTTATGTCGGCGCTCACCGCCGTGGGATTTGCTACAAGCTGGCGAGTGAGAGCAGGCACGCTCAGGAAGTATTCCCTGCAGATACTGTCTCTAATACTCCTGGTCTCTGTGCTCGTTGCTAACTTCGTCATGCCGGCCTTCAGATACGTACTCCTGCCCGCGAGGGTATACGGCTCCGCTGATCTGGCCCTGGCTTGCATGCTTGTCTGGCTCATGGTAATCCACAGTTTCACCCTCGTGACGGACAAAGCGGTGCTATTCATGTGTGTGCCATCCCTGAGTCTTATCAGTCTGGCAGCGACTCTGGGGCGGGGCGTGGAAATGCTGATTTACTTTGTGGTCCTCCTAGTCCTGGCATGTTTTGTCTTGATACAACAGAATGCGCTGTCTGATTCGAGACCGAGTGCTGGCCGTGGCGAGTCGCTGAGATTTCACCCCGAGGGCGTGAGACGGCAGGCTGGGCTGGCACTGGGCGTTACTCTTACTGCAATCGCGGTGGGGATTGCGTTTTCCGAGCTGGCCTACCCGCATTTCGATAGGATAATGTCGTCCCGATTGCTGGCCCATGGTGCGCCGAGAGTCATCCAGCAGTTTGGAGACGAGGATTTCGTACCGGTGGCAGCAGGCCCGGTGTCTCTAGGCGAAGAGCAGGTGATGATGGTTAGATGCGACAGGCCTCTGCTGTGGCGGAGTCAGACATTCAACAGATTTACGGGGCGTGGCTGGCTCAACGGTCCGGAGCGAGAGGAAGAATTGCTCATCCACGCAGTGGAATCAGATGCACAGCATGGCTTCGCCGTGCCTCTGCCGCTGTCTCCATCGTACAGGCCGAATACCTTCGAGGTCCTCCGCAAGCCAGCCGAGATGCCTCGGGCTGTGGAATGTGTGGATCAGGTGTTCTTTCACATAGTGGTCGGCCGGTCCAATATAGTATTCGGGGCAGCCGAGCCTAAGACCGTCCGGCTGGCCGCGCAGGGGCCGCTTCTCGGGTCCGGGGGTGGACTCCGGCTGAACGAGTATTACGGCTGGGGGATGTCCTACGAGGTACAGTCGCTTGTCAGTTCTGCAACGCCCGAGCAGCTCAGAGCAGCCCCGGACAATTACCCGCCGTCCGTCAGGGAAGCGTATCTTGACGTTCCCCAATCCTGCTGGCCGGTGGAGAGGCTTGTGAGGGAGATCACGGCGGGGCGAACCAACGCCTACGACAGGGCTGTCGCTATACAGAGATACCTGCAGGCCAATTACAGATACGATGCGAACGCGCCCGCCGTACCCGGCAATGAGGACGTTGTCTGTCATTTCTTACTAAAGTCGCGGAGGGGATACTGCGACGTCTCTGCCAGCGCTATGGTCATCATGTGCCGTTTCGTAGGTATTCCTGCGCGATGGGTCACAGGCTTTGATACCGGCGAATTCGACCCTGCTGAGAAAGCTTTCCGCGTCCGCGCAAAGGACAGCCATGCATGGGCGGAGGTCTATTTCCCAGGCCATGGCTGGATTGCATTTGATCCCACGCCTTCGGCTCAGAACACGGGCTTGGCGTTTCGTATCTGTAGATTCTGGGCGGGTGTCAATAGAGCGCTTCGTGCCCATAGACCGAGCATGGTGGTGGGAGGATTAATCCTGCTGCTCGTCCTATATCTCTTAGAGGCAGAGTTAGCGGCTCGCATACGGACGAGGCGCCGGTCGGCGATGAAGCCGGCAGCACTTGGCGCCGGAGTGGCTGAGTACTACCATAGAATGTGCGCACTTCTATCCCGCTTTGGGTATCCGAGAAGTCCTGTGTCTACGCCTCTGGAGTATGCGGCGGAGTTGGAAGGCGTGTTTGGGTCCTCTTTGGGGCACTTGTCGGCGATTGTGCGCTCTCTGACGGCTAGTTTTGTTGAGTGCAGGTATTCGGGCCGCGAGCCGTCCAGCGATGCGACTACCAGAGTGGCGGGCGAAGCGGAAACTCTGCTCCGATATCTGAAAGCCGCAAAGAAGCAAAAGCTACTGCCCCAGTAGCACCCGGGCGTGGGAATCAAGAGCATGGCAAAGACAAAATCAGACGATGCCAGGGACGTCCACTTGTTCCAGGGGGAAGTTGATCCGCGCAGAGAGGCCGCGCTTCACGAGCTGGTCACGCAGGCCTTGGACGCTGATTTCGGCGTGTTCGATCTGGAGAAGTTCGACGGAATCTCAGCGGCTGCGGAGCGGATCATCGGATCCGTGGCTACAGCTCCCGTCGGCTCCATGAAGAAGGTCGTGATTGTTGATCGAGTTGACCGCCTCAGCGCCGAGGATCAGGCCAGAATCGCTGGCTTCATCCCGAACCTGCCGAGTCGGAGTCGCTTGATCCTGCTCGCTAGTGAAGAGAGCTCCAGCAGACGGAAATCGAGCCGGACGCGGAGAGAGAAAAGCCTGATTCAGGAGGACGCAGATCAGCAGAAGCGCAAGAAGGGACTCCGTCCTGAGCTGGTCGCGGCTGTCAAGGCCCACGGGAAGGTCGTGAGTTTCGGCAAGTTGAAATCGGAGGGCCTCCGCAGGCTTGCTCAGGATGCCGTGAGGAGACACGGCAAGAAGATCGAGCCCTCCGCGCTGATGGCTCTAGTGCGCTCGGTCGAGGCGAATCCTGCGGTAATAGAGAGGGAGGTTGAGAAGCTCGCGGTCTATACAGCGGACCGGGATACAATACGGGCGGCCGATGTGAGCGAAGTCGTGTGCAGATCGCTGGACGACAGGGTGTTTCCCTTGATTGATGCTATTGCCGCCCGGCGCGCCGATCTGGCAGTGAGGCTGCTGGACGAGACGTTTTCGGCCAGCGCTAAGCCGGATGACGAGGTGCCCAGGATTCTGGCGCTGCTGGGAAGGCATTTCCGGCTGTTGTACCAGGCAAAGTTCCTGAGAACGCAGCGAGTGCGGAACCCTGGCTCGGTGCCCGAGGAGCTTCAAGCCATGCTGACTCAGGAGCATAATCCTCTCTACATGGTGGATTGGCAGCGGAGAAAGGTCTTCGAACAGGCAGACCTGTTTAGTATTGATGAGCTCAGGAAATGTTTGAAGCAAGTGCTGGCCCGCGAGTTGGTAACGAAGGGCCTGGGTGAGAGAGGAAGCTCGCCCAGATTGAACCTGGAGATGCTGGTCTTGAGGCTGAGCCAGCCAAAGCGAAAACCCCGTGCATGAAAGGAGAACGCAGTGGACATTCGCGTCATACAAGGATCAATCATAGAGGTCGAGAGCGATGCCCTGATCGTGAATCTGTTCGAGGGTGTGACATCGCCGGGCGGCGCAACAGGCGCGGTAGACCGAGCCCTCGACGGCATGATCACCGAGCTGATCCGGAGCAAGGAGGCAACCGGCAAGCTGATGGAGACTGCGCTTCTCCACACATACGGGAGGATTGCGCCGAAGCGTGTTCTGGTGATCGGCCTCGGAAAGAGCGGTGAGTTTGACCTGGGGGCTGTTCGGAAAGTTGCCGGCGCAGCGGCCCGGTTCCTCAGAAAGAAGGGCACCCGGAAGATCACATCCATAGTCCACGGCGCAGGGATCGGCGGCCTTACCGCTAAGGATGCCGCACGCGCGGTCGTGGAAGGCACTATCCTGGGCCTGTACGAGGGGGATATTTGCAAAACCGAGCGGGAGCCCGGCGAGATCGAGACCTTCACGATTGTTGAGCGGGACAGCGCCAAGATCGCCGATATCGAGGACGGCTCGCGAGAAGGGCGCATTCTGGCCGACGCTACCAACGATGCGCGGACGCTGGGCAACGAGCCGCCGAACAGGATGACTCCGTCCATCCTATCCCAGCGTGCTCGTGAGACGGCCGATCGGTTCGGGCTGGCGTTCGAAGAGCTTGACGAGAAGCGCATGGCCGAGCTGGGCATGAACGGGCTTCTCAGTGTGGCCCAAGGGAGCGCTCAGCCGCCGAGATTGATTATCCTTCGCTACACTGCGGGCGACGGCAAGCCCATTATCGCGTTTGTCGGAAAAGGCTTAACATTCGACAGCGGCGGCATCTCGATCAAACCCGACGCGGATTTGCACCTCATGAAGTACGACATGGTGGGCGGTGCCGCTGTCATCCAGGCCCTACGAGCCGTGGCGGAACTCAAGCCGGATATCAACGTTTTGGGCCTGATACCAGCATCGGAGAACATGCCCGGCGGCTCGGCTTATAAGCCGGGAGATGTGATAAAGTGCCTGAGTGGGAAAACAGTTGAGATAATCACCACTGATGCCGAGGGGCGAATGATGCTCGCGGATGCCATGACATATGCACTGCGCCAGGGGGCGAACTATTTAGTGGATATTGCTACGCTCACCGGCTCATGCGTGGTTGCCCTGGGCAATGACATCACGGGAATTATGGGTAATAACCAAGAGCTGATAGACAAGCTGACGGAAGCAGCCCGATTCGCGGGGGAGCAGGTCTGGCATCTGCCTATGCCGCCTCCGTACAGAGAGCAGTTGAAGAGCCCGATCGCCGATCTGAAGAACGTTGGATCCAAATACGGGGGCGCACTCACCGGAGGGCTATTCCTCCAGGAGTTCGTCGGCGACGTCCCGTGGGTGCACATGGATATAGCGGGCACCGGCTTTACATCTAAGGAGGATGGCGCGGCGGGCGACGGCTACCTCGCGTGCGGCGCCACTGGCGTAGGCGTGCGAACTCTCGCGATGCTTGCGCTGCGTCTGGCAGGCTAACTGCCCGGGGTCAGAAATCCGAGGTCTGAAGCCCGGCGCGGACCACTGCATGAGGGCACGGCGAATTGATGTTGTATAGGCCCTTACCTATGCTGCGGTCTGGTCTCAGCGCAAGGTAAGGAGGGCGGAATGGAGTTCTTCGACACGGTTCGAAACAGGCATTCTGTTCGGAGTTACCAGCCGCGGGAGTTGGAGGAGGAGAAGCTGAACACGCTGGTGGAAGCGGTGAACTTAGCGCCGTCTGCGGGCGATCTGCAGGGTTATGAGGTTATCGTTGTCCGCAGCACCTCGACTAAGGAAGCCCTGGCACGTGCAGCATACGGCCAGTCTGCGGTGACGGAGGCGCCGATGGCGCTGGTATTCTGCGCGGATCGTCTTCTGTCGGCAAGCAAGTATGGGAGGCGCGGTGCTGAGTTGTATGCTGTGCAGGATGCGACGATCGCCGCTGCGTATTGTCAGCTTGCGGCGACTGCGCTGGGGTTGGCTACGGTGTGGATAGGCGCCTTCGATCCCGATGCAGTGGCAGCGGCGATAGAGTCACCGCAGCACGTAACGCCAATCGCCATCCTCCCAGTCGGATACCCCGCTGAGGAGCCGCGCAGGACGCCGAGGCGGCCGCCGACCGACCTGGTGCGAAACGAGAAGTTCTGAGACCAATCACCTTTGAAGCGGGTAACGAAGCCCACTGGAGTGATGGAGCACTGGGGCTGCTTTCGACCCTTTACTCCGATATACTATTGCCTGCTAGAACACCTGCCCTGTGCCTATGTAGACTGCGATCCCGCTGAAGTTCAGGTCCGGTCCAAGCTTGCCCATGTTGAAATACCGGAGTTCGGCGAACCAGTTCTCGCTGAGGTTGTATCCACCCAGCACCGAGAAGCCGAGCTTGCTGCCAGACTGCTTCTCCCAGCAGGGGGGGTCCGGCCAAGGTCTCTCGACCAAGTTTTCTGCCTTGAGGAGATAAACGCCGGCACCCGCGCCGAAATAGGGTCCCCGGGGGCTCGCAGTCTTCTTGTGCCAAACCTTCATAAGACTCATGGCTGTCGTATACGCTGCAAACCGATCTTCTTTGTCGGCTCCATGCTCGACCGAAGCGCACGTGTCCGGCTTTCCCATCTCGTCAAGCCTCAAGTTGTAGCTGGCGCCGAAAGTTTTCCACGTCGAACCTCCCTCATCGCGGAGCGCTGAGCCAGACGGGCGATAGAGGCCGATCCTGATTGAGATTTTGCTGGGTTTATCCTCCTCATACTGTGCAAGGGCCTGGGATACGGCGGCAGCCACAAGCACCATGATGAGCGCATACGTACTGAGTGATCTTTTCACGACTCCCTCCCCAGGAATAGTTCGAGAGGGTGGGTATACCTCTCTGTCCAGATTATACGACTGGGAGCCGCGGCGTGTCAAACGCGCCATACGCGACAAGGCGGGCGCTGTATCGGAGACACACCGCCCGCCTTGGAGTCAATGCTCCGGGACGAGTGCCTGCGCATGCGTTCGGCCTATTAGTACCGGTAAGCTGAATGCATTGCTGCACTTACACCTCCGGCCTATCACCGGGTAATCTGCCCGGGGCCTTGCACAAGTTTCGGGTTTCATGTTTCAGGTTCCAGGTTTTGGGTTGGCAGATATGCCGAACTTGGAACTTGTAACCTGGAGCTTGAAACGCTTCCTTATATCTCGTGCTGCAAGGAGACCTTATCTCGAGGTGCGCTTCGCGCTTAGATGCTTTCAGCGCTTATCGCGAACCAACGTAGCTACCCAGCGATGCCCCTGGCGGGACAACTGGTACGCCAGAGGTCGGCCCACCCCGTTCCTTTCGTAGTAGGGGCAGCTCCTCTCAAGTCTCCAACGCCCGCGGCGGATAGGACTTGAACTATCTTGCGATGATCTAATTCTAGCTCACGAACCGCTTTAATGGGCTACTAACCCAACCCTTGGGACCTTCTCCAGCCCCAGGATGCGATGAGCCGGTAACGAGGCGCCAAGCCTCCCCGCCAATGTGGCCTATCGGGGGAGATTGGTCCTGCTCTCCCGGGGAACTTTTATCCGTTGCCGCGATGCCCCTTCCACGCAGTAGCACCACGTCATTAGGCCCGACTTTCGTCTCTGCTCGAGCTGCGGCTCACACAGTCAGGCCCCCTGTATACCCTTACGCTCGACGCACGATTTCCGACCGTGCCGAGGAGACCTTTGGATCCCTCCGTTATCTTTTGGGAGGGCGCCGACCAAGCGAAACTGCCCGCCTGCCACTGTCCCCCGGTTTGCTAGCCGGGGTTAGGACAAACGCCATCCTGCGGGTGGTATCCCACGGATGCCAAATCCGAAATTCGAAGCACGAAACAATCGGACATTCCAGAATCCGAAATCCGCACTCCGTCCCGCCTAGTGGGCGGGATCCCGCCAAAGGCGGGAAAATCCGGAATCGGAAGGCTCCCACCTATTCTTGACACAGGGAACGCACGCCCAATAGCAGGGTGCAGTAAAGCTCCCGGGGACTTTCCGTCCTGCCGCGGGTAGCCTGCATACTAACAGACACTTCAGTTTCACCGGGTCCCTCGTCGAGACAGCGTCTGGGTCGTTACACCGTTCGGCATGTCCGTCTTTGGCGGATCAGGAACTTCGCTACTTTTGGGTCCGCGCCTTGTTTAGGGGCGCGTACCGCCGTTTACCGGTTGTTCGGTTTCCCGCCCCTCTCGGGACAGGATTCCTTAGTACTCCGGCACTGGGCAGGTATCGGCACCTATACATCGGATTTCTCCTTGGCAGGCACCTGTGTTTTTAGTAGACAGTCGCCCAGACCTCTTCGCTGCGGCCCGTGTCCGCCTTCGTCCCTCGACTAGCTCGGGACTACAGCGGACCGGGCACCCCTTCTCCCGAAGTTACGGGGCCAGTTTGCCAAGTTCCTTGACGAGGGTTCTCCCGAACGCCTGAGGATCTTTATCCTCACCTACCAGTGTCGGTTTGCGGTACGGTCACCGGGGGTGACTCCCTCCGAGGCTTTTCTTGGCGGTTGGGCCTTGCCGGGTGCAGGTCCAAGCGTGCCCCGACTCGGCTTACCCGCGTCCCCTCGGAGGCAAATCAATTTCGGATCGCAGAGTGCGGATTTCAAATCCGCAATCCGAAATGTGAAGTCCCCGGTGGCGCCGGAATATCAACCGGACCATCCATCACCTACGCCCCACCGCGGCGGGGCCTCGGCTTAGGGTCGGCTAACCCGAAGCTGACGAACATTGCTTCGGAGACCTTAGGCTTTCGGCGTCTCGGATTCTCACCGAGATTGACGCTACTCGTGCCGGCATTCGCACTTCTCTGCAGTCCACCCGGGCTTCCGCCCGAGCTTCGACCCGCAGAGAACGCTCCGCTACCTTCTGGATACTTGATACCGGATTCTGGATACTGGATATTCAATTGGTTGGCTTGCGATTGATGTGCACTGCTAACCAAACCTATCCAGCATCGAGCATCTAGTATCCAGCATCTAGAACCACAGCTTCGGTGGCGGGCTTGAGCCCCGTTAATCTTCGGTGCAGGTCGGCTCCACTGGTGAGGTATTACCCACTCCTTGGATGATGGCTGCTCTTAAGCCAACATTCCGGTCGTCGCTGCCGGCCCACGCCTTTGCAAACACTTAGCCCGCGCTTGGGGACCTTAGCTGGCGGTCTGGGTTGTTCCCCTCTCGGCTGCGGAGTCGCAAACCCCACAGCCCCACTCCCGGGTTACGGCTGCAACATTCGGAGTTCGGTTGAGTTCGAGGCCGAGGCGTCGGCCCTAGCCCATCCGGTAGCTCTACCGCCGCAGCCGAACACCCGAGGCTGCACCTAAATGCATTTCGCGGAGAACCAGCTAGCTCCGGGCTCGATTGGCATTTCACCTCTACCCACAGCTCATCCCATGGTATTGCAGCACCAACGGGTTCGGGCCTTCGCCCTGTCCATGGGTAGCTCGCCCGGTCTCGGGTCTACTGCCGGTGACTATGCTCAGCAGCCAGCCGTTAGCAGTTGGCTGTTAGCTGCTGAAATGCGCCCTTTTCAGACTCGCTTTCGCTGCGGCTCCTCCCGAGGTTCGGGATTAACCTTGCCACTGACAGTAACTCGCCGGCTCATTATCCCAGATGCACGCGGTCATCCCGCCATCGGCGGGACTCCCACTGTCTGTAGGCACACGGTTTCAGGTTCTATTTCACTTCCCTTGACGGGGTTCTTTTCACCTTTCCCTCACGGTACTGGTTCGCTATCGGTCGCCAGGAGTATTTAGCCTTACCCCGTGGTCGGGGCGGATTCACGCAGGGTTCCTCGTGTCCCGCGTTACTTGGGGTGGGGCGCTGGAAGTCTGCCTCTTTTCGCATACGAGGCTGTCACTCTCTATGGCGGACCGTTCCAAGTCTCTTCTGCTAAGAGGCAGATTGGTAACTTCCTATCCCGATGTATCGGGACGTGCGCCGCCCCGCGACCTCCCGCCTTCGTGCCGATCCGCCTTTGCCATAGGCTGCGGCGGACAGGACTACGGCGGGATTTAGGCTGTTCCCGTTTCGCTCGCCGCTACTCAGGGAATCGAGATTTCTTTCTTCTCCTCGGGTTACTGAGATGGTTCAGTTCGCCCGGTTCCCCTCCCGATCCCGATTCAATCGGGACGGGATGACGCGGCATGACCCGCGCCAGGTTTCCCCATTCGGAAATCCCCGGATCATAGCTTGCTCACAACTCCCCGAGGCTTTTCGCAGTGTGCTGCGTCCTTCATCGGCTCTGGCCACCAGGGCATCCACCGTATGCCCTTGTCTGCATACTGCAGGCACTCGTCCTGGAAATTCAGTTGTCAAGGTGCGCATTGGCAGTCAGCCTCCAGCAGCTAACCAAACTGCCAACTGCTGACAGCTCTGGCGGAGCGGTGTAGATTACAGTCCTGCACGGAGGTTGCAACCGCACCTTCCGGTACGGTTAATATGCTGCTCCAACGTCCGGCCGGTTGCGCCCGGCTGATCCCGCAGTAGTCCGACGGACGAAGGCGGGACTTCGCTCGGGCCCGCGCGGACGGTCCGCGGTTAGCGATGTGAAGGACGCCTGGGAACGTATTCACCGCCGTATGGCTGACCGGCGGTTACTAGCGACTCCACCTTCATGCAGTCGAGTTGCAGACTGCAATCCGAACCTCGGCCCGCTTTGTGGTTTACCTTCCCCTCGCGGGGTCGCCGATTGTGCGGGCCACTGTAGCATGTGTGCGGCCCAGGGCTTACGGGCCGTGAGGGCTCGCCTTCATCCCCTCCTTCCTCCAATCCCGATAGCTATCGGGACGGCGGTTCCCCTAGAGTGCTTCTCTAGCAGCTAGAGAGTGGCGACAAGGGGTGGGGGTTTCGCCCGCTTCCGGAGTGAACCGGACATCTCACGACGCGAGCTGACAACAGCCACTCAGCACCTTGTCCGCACGCCGGGCCATGGGAGCCGGCGACCGACGCCGTTTCCGAGCAGATCGGGCCGAGCTCCGGGCACGCGGACAGCCCTGGTAAGGTTCTTGGGTCAGGGTCCAATTAAGCCACATGCTCCGCCGCTTGTGCAGGCGTCCCCAGTTCCCATGATTTTCAACCTTGCGGCCGTACTCCACAGGCGGGACACTTAACGCGTAAGCTCCGCCCCGGACGGACGACTCTCCGCCCAGGACAAGTGTCCATCGTTTAGGGCCAGGACTACCCGGGGGCCAATCCGGATCGCTCCCCTGGCTTTCGCGCATTCAGCGTCAGGAGCGGCCCAGAGAGCTGCCTTCGCCATTGGTGTTCCTTCCGATATCACTGCATTTCACCGCTACACCGGAAATTCCGCTCTCCTCTGCCGCCCTCAAGACCGGTAGTATCCAGCGCAATTCCCCGGTTGGGCCGGGGGATTTCACGCTCGACTGACCGGCCCGCCTGGACGCCCTTTACGCCCAATGATACTGGCCAACGCTAGCACCCTACGTCTGAACCGCGACTGCTGGCACGTAGTTAGTCGGTGCTTCCTCTGGTCCGCTACGTGCGGACCCGACAGGGGTTTACAATCCCGGTCCAGTACGACCGGGACCGTCCTCCCCCACGCGGCGTCGCTGCGTCAGGGTTTCCCCCATTGCGCAAGACTCCCCACTGCTGACCCCGCCGTAGCTTCACGCGAAGGTGGGGTCGGGGCCGTGTCTCAGTCCCCGTCTGGCTGGCCGTCCTCTCAGACCAGCTACCCGTCGTCGGCTTGGTGAGCCGTTACCCCGCCAACTACCTGATAGGACGCGGGCCCATCCCGGAGCGCCCCGCCTTCGCCAAGGCTACCGCGGGGCCTTTGGGCGTCCCGACATGCGTCGGGACGTTGTCATCCGGGATTACTTCCGATTTTCATCGGAGTGTCCCGGTCTCCGGGGCAGGTTACCCACGCGTTACGCAGCCGTTCGCCACTGAGCCAGCAACTGGCTCCGTACGACTTGCATGTGTTAGGCACGCCGCCAGCGTTCGCCCTGGACTGGGATCAGATCCTCCCGTAGGCCAAATGAGCCATGCGTGTTGGGTTGCTCCAACTCCGCACGGCTCGCGATCTTCCTGCACACCGGCTCCGCCAGTTATCTGATTGCCAAGGATCGTGGACTACCACACAGTCTGTTTGCCCAGCTTGCGATGTAGTTAAACACTTCACTCTTGATCGGCTCGGCGCGGTTCCGGGAGAGGTGGGATTGTTGCTGTTGGCTTGCTGGGCATGGCTGCATGGTTTACAAAGCGGGCGAGGCGAGGCTTCTGAGTCTGGGGAATGCAAGCCCTGCCCCGTGTCGGTTCAAACCTTCGCGCGCTGCCTACATATAAGAGGGACTGCCGCCTGCGGGCGGCAGTCCCTCTTCGCTTCTATGGACGCTCCCGTACTTCTTCTCCCTTGTGAAGCGTTGTTGCGCCTTGACTTTTGATGCGCTATCACCTAGAATTTAGTCGCCGCTCTCGTGAGCGCGTGGGCGGTGCTCCCATACGCTGTTGAAAGGATATACCAATGCTCCTCAAGCACTCTTTTCGGTGGACTGCTCTCATCCTGCTTGCAGTCCTAGCGGTCTCTGCGGTGGCCGCGGATAGCGCGAAGGCTCGCTACGACCAGGGCGTAGCTCTGTCAAAGCAAGGAAAGTCCAGGCAAGCGATTGCTGAGTTCAAGAAGGCGGTCCAACTCGATCCGAAGCACATTCCCTCCTATGTGAATCTGGCTGAGCTGAGCGTCCAGACCGGAGACCCTAAGGCGGCGGAGACCTACCTGGGCCAGGCCCTCAAGATTTCTCCAAAGGATGGAAAGCTCCATTTGCTCCTCGGCCGGCTCTACCTGCAGACAGGTCGGAAGGAGCAGGCAAGGACGAGCCTCAAGAAGGCTGTCATGTACGATCCCAAGCTTGCGGGTGCGCATATGGAGCTGGGGATTCTGAATGCTCTCGAGCAGAAGTTCGACTTGGCCGAAAAGGAATTCCAGGCCGTTGTCAGATATGATCCGCAGGACTTTCAGGGCTGGTTTAACCTTGGCTCGGCTCGAGCCAGCCGGGGGAAATACAAGGAAGCCGTGGACGCACTCCAACACGCCGTGAAGCTGGATCCGAAGCATGCTCATGGTTGGTTTGCGCTGGCCGTTTGTCAGGCCGGGTTGGGGGACGGCGACGCGGCCCTCGAGAGTCTGAAGAAGGCTGTGGCTCTTGCCCCGGGAGACGAGAACTATCTCATGGCGTTGGGATCGCTGTATGCGGACCTGAGGTTCGTGAGTCAGGCCGCTGCCACCTACGACAAAGCGATTGCGATCAATCCCAAGAACTTTGCTGCCTATATCAACTCCGGGCAGTTGTATCTGATGCTCTTGAAGTATCAGGAGGCCGAGAAACGATTCCGGGAGGCCGCGGAACTGAACCCGAAGGACGAGGCGGCGGTGACCGGCTTGGCGGTCACCCTCACGTATGAAAGGAAGTTGGACGAGGCCGAGACCTGGTACAAGAAGGTATTGGAACTGAACCCGAAGAGCAAGAGGGCGTACATGGGATTGGGATTCGTGGCGGAGCAGCGGGGCGAGACAGCCGATGCTATCGCGCAGTACGATAAAATCCTGGAATTCGATCCGAAGGATTACCCTGCTCGGGATGCGATTGCGGACGTCTACGTGGTGGACGGAAAGCTTGACGAGGCCATTGCGGCCTACAGAAAGCATCTCGAACTGGAACCGGGGAGGCTGGAGGCGCATCTGGCTATTGCTGCGCTCTTGCAGCGCCAGAACAAATTGGACGAGGCTGTAGCGGAGGCGAAGAAGGCTGTCGAGCTAAGCCCGAAGGATACGCGGGCATTGGCCGCCCTCGCCAGGGCGTTGGAAAGGCAAGAGAAGTTCGACGAAGCTATCTCCTATTACAAGAAGATCAAGGACATCAGCCTTACCGATGCAACTTCGTACACCGGCATAGCTGGTGTCTATATCCGCCAGGGCAAGCTGGAGGATGCCCTGGCCGTCTACAAGGAATATCAGAAAGTCGCACCTAAGGACATCTTCACCCTGATGGCCATACCCGGCTTGCTGGAGAGGATGGGGAAGCCGAACCAGGCGATCCTGGCTTACCGCCAGCTCTTGGCCCTGGACCCCGCTAACGTGGCAGTACGCGGCGCTCTCGCGCTTGCGCTGGAGCGGCAGGGGCGTAACAGGGAGGCAGTGGACGAGTATCTCGTCCTGTTGAAGAGGAACCCCAAGGATTTCGAGACCATTTATACCATCGCTTCTATTAAATCGAGAGACGGAAAGGACGAGGAAGCGCTTACCTTCTACAGGCAGGCATTGGAGCTCAGGCCGAACTACGAGCCTGTGCTCGACAGCGCGATGAAGGTGTACGAGAAGCTGAACAAGGCAGACGAAGGCCACGCTTTCCTCAAAAGCTTGATAGACAAAGATGTCAAGAACGCGGGAGCTATCACGACCCTGGTTGCATCATACGAGCGGCTGGAGAAGTCCGCGGACGCGGTGCCTTACTTCGAGGATTTGTACAATAGGTACCCCGAGCCGGACTCGACAAAGCAGGCATTGATTGAAGTCTACCGGAATGCCGGAAAGCACGACGAGGCCATCAAGTTCCTCCGGGGCATGCTTGAGAAGAATCCCGATGACACGGCGGCGAGGGTCTCCCTTGCCCACTATCTGGAAGGGATTGATAGACTCGACGATGCGCTGGCTGAGTATGAGGTTGCTGTGAAGGCCAAACCCGATGACACGTTCCTTCAGTTCAGAGTGGCAGCGGTTTACGAAAGAAAGGGAGAAAAGGGGAAAGCTCTGGAGATACTTAAGAAGCTTCTTGAGAAGTACCCGGACAATCCGTTCATAAAGCAAACCATTGATCGGTTGGAGGGCAGGGTGCCGCCTCCGCCTGGTTCGGAGGGTGGAGAGAAGGCCGCGCCGGACGCAGGGGCGGCTCCTCTGGTGCCAGGCGCGGATGCCGGTCAGGAGCAGCCGAAGTAGGGCCGGAACCGGTCATGTTCTGGAGGCGTAGAGGATTTCGGATAGAGAGGGGGCAGTCATTTGAAGAGGAGATCATTTTATGCAATCGTTGTGGTGATGAGTGTTGCGCTGGCTGTCGGAATAGCTTCGTGTGGGAAGAAGCAGCTTGGCGCTAAGGGTGGCGGGAAGGCTTACACGGTCGGCGTGACGCTTCTGACCAAGGAGCATCCCTTCTACCAGGAGCTGGAAGCTGCGATGAGGGAGACCGCCGCCGAGCACAATGTCAAGCTCAACATCCAGTCCGCGCAGTTTGAGATGGAGAAGCAGCAGTCGCAGATCGAGAACTTCATAACCCAGCATGTGGATGCGCTCGTGGTCTGCCCGGTTGATTCAGACACCATCGGCGGGGCTATCACGCGTGCAAACAAGGCGGGCATTCCCGTTTTCACTGCGGATATCGCCGCGAACAGCGGGGATGTGGTCTGCCATGTTGCATCGGATAACGTTGAAGGCGGCCGCGTCGCCGGCGAGTACATGGCCAAGCTGCTGAAAGGCAAAGGCAAAATCATCATTATTGACCATCCGAAGGTCATGAGCGTGGTTGACCGAACCAAGGGGTTTGTGGAGGCGATTTCCAAGTACCCAGGCATTAAGATAGTGGCCAGGCCGCCGGGAGACGGCGAGCGGACGACCTCCATGAGCGTCATGGAGAACATGCTCCAGTCGCACCCGGACATAAGCGGCGTCTTCGCAATCAACGACAGCACATCTCTCGGGGCGCTCGCAGCACTTCGGCAGTCGAAGAGGAAGGACGTCGTCATCGTAGGCTATGACGGCGATCCCGAAGCCAGGGAGGAGATCCTGAAGGGGACCCCTCTCAAGGCGGATGCAGTCCAGTACCCGCGCGAGATCGGCTCGACGATGATCGAGATGGTAGTGAAGTACCTTAACGGTGAACAGGTCCCGAAGAAGGTGCCCGTCGAGGTCGGCATAATCGATAAGGCCTCCCTCGAGGCGGAGACAAAGTGAGACGCGGGGATTCCTACTTATGAATCCTACTCTCACTCGTGAATCCGGTATCAAGAGTGTTCGGAGTCATGTCGGTGAGGGCAGTTTTTAGCTGACAGCTGATAACTGACTGGTAAGCACGAGTACGAGGAAAGAAGAATGAACGTACCGGCATTACAGATGAGGGGCATCACGAAGACGTACCCGGGTGTCCGCGCCCTGGACAACGTCAGCTTCGAGGTCGCGAAGAGCGAGGTGCATGCCCTGGTCGGCGAAAACGGCGCAGGCAAGTCCACGCTCATGAAGATACTCGCCGGTGCGCAGTCCATGGACAGCGGCGAAATCCTGCTCGACGGCGCGCCCGTTCATATCACTTCGCCTCAAAAGGCCATGGATCTCGGCATCAGCATCATCTACCAGGAGTTCAACTTGGTGCCCTACCTGAACGCCGCCGAGAATATCTTCCTGGGCCGCGAGCCAAGAGGAACCATCCCTGGGTTTATCAACTTCCCGGTCATGTACGCGGAGGCCCAGAAGGTTATTGACCAGCTCGGCGTTCGCCTGAACGTTCGAACCCCCGTGAACCGCCTGTCGATCGCGCAGCAGCAAATGGTCGAGGTCGCGAAGGCCACTTCCAGGAAGGCTTCCATCATAGCAATGGATGAGCCGTCGGCGACTCTCACGGAGCATGAGCTTGAGAGCCTCTTCGAACTGATTCGCTCGCTTAGGCAGAAAGGCGTGAGCATAATCTACATCTCCCATCGCCTGGAGGAGATCTTCCAGATCGCCGACCGCGTGACAGTCCTTCGGGACGGACACCTCGTGGGCACGAATCCCGTCGCAGACACTAACCGCAATGAGATGATCCGCATGATGGTTGGGCGCGAGTTGAAGGAGTCCGCCGCGGCTGACCAGAAGCAGCCGGTCGAGATCAGCGCTCCCGCCCTTACTGTGAAGAATCTCACCCGCAAGGGTGTGATCGAGGATATCAGTTTCACGGTCCACCGGGGTGAGGTTCTGGGAATAGCCGGCCTCGTCGGCGCTGGCCGGACTGAGCTGGCTCGGGCGATATTCGGCGCAGACCGCATTGACTCGGGCGAGGTCTGGCTCAACGGCCATCGGGTGGAGATTCGCTCGCCCAGGGATGCGATCCGGCGAGGAATAGGACTTGTTGCGGAAGACCGGAAGGCGCTCGGTCTTATCCTCGGCATGGTCGTCCGCGAGAACATCAGCCTGGCGAACTTGGATGCCGTCACTCGTGTGGGATTCGTGAACCGTCGGGAGGAGAGGCGCGTCGCACAGAGGTTCATTCACGACCTTGCCATCAAGACTCCGTCAGTTGAGCAGCAGGTGCAGAATCTCAGCGGCGGCAACCAGCAGAAAGTCGTCCTGGCGAAGTGGCTCTTCACCCAGTCGAAGGTACTGATTTTCGACGAGCCCACCCGCGGCATTGACGTGGGCTCGAAGGTGGAAATCTACCAGTTGATGAACAGGCTCGCGGCGAGCGGCGTTGCGATCATCATGATCTCCTCCGAGCTCCCGGAGATCCTCGGCATGAGCGACCGAATCCTGGTCATGCACGAGGGACGGGTCTCCGGTGAGTTGAACAGAGAAGAGGCCACGCAGGAAAAGATCATGTCGCTGGCCACAGGGGGAGAGTAGTTCGTGGGTAAGCCGAACAGTGTCCTCAGGAACGTATCCCAGTACGGGATCGTCATCTTCCTCGTGCTGCTCTGCGCCTATTTCACCTGGAAGACGCCGAAGCACGTTTTCATCACGCCCGAGAACATTGCGAACGTTTCCCGCCAGATAGCCATAAACACGATCCTCGCCGTCGGACTCACCTTTGTCATCATTACGGCAGGCATTGATCTCTCCGTGGGATCCGTGCTGGCCCTGGCAGGCGTCATTTCCATGACGTTCCTGAGGGATGGTTTCTCGATTGGTTCCCTGCCGCTGATACCACAGCTCCCGATGCTGCTGGCGATTCCGCTGTCGGCCGTGGTCGCAGGTGTGATAGGAAGCGGTTGTGGCGCATTCAGTGGTCTGGTGGTCACACGGTTTCGCGTGGCTCCGTTCGTAGCCACCCTCGCGGTGATGACCATTGCCAGAGGCTTGGCCTACGTCTACACGGACGGGAGGCCCGTAAGCCCGCTGCCGCCCGAAGTTGGCGATCTCGGCGCGTCAGATGTCCCATTTCTGCACATCCCGTCGCTGGTATTGATCGCGCTGCTCATAGTAGCGGTCGGCTATGTCATCCTCTCGCGCACGAACTTCGGCAGGCACGTCTACGCTATCGGCGGGAACGAAGAGGCGGCGCGGCTCTCTGGTGTGAGTGTAAATCGCGTGAAGCTTCAGGTGTACACACTCTGCGGGATGCTCTCCGGGCTGAGCGGAATGCTCCTGGCGACGCGGCTCGCTTCCGGCGATCCGAAATCGGGGATTATGTTCGAGCTGAGCGCCATCGCGGCGGTTGTCCTCGGCGGCACAAGCCTGATGGGCGGCAGGGGAACTGTTCTGGGGACGCTCATCGGCGCCCTGGTGATCGGCGTTCTGGACAACGGGCTGAGTCTGCTCGACGTCTCCGCGTTCTACCAGATGGTGGCGAAGGGCTTTGTCATCCTCGCCGCCGTCATCCTCGATCAGCTCACTCGCGGCGGCAAGTAATTCAGCCACGGGAGGGCGAAGCTCCTGCTGAGCCGATCCTGGCCGGGTTGACGTTGACAATGATGACCCTTCGATGCTATAGTCAAGCTGCAAATCCCCAATGCAGGAAGGACTATCTGTATGGAAGAGATACTGAGAATCCTGGAGGAAGACTGCCGTCTGAGCGCCGAAGAAATCGCATCCATGACTGGTAAGTCACCGGATGAGGTAAAAGCAACCATTGAGGAATATGAGCGGAAGGGGATCATCCGGCGCTACAAGACGGTCATAGATTGGGAAAAACTGGGGGAGGAGCCGGTTATTGCCTTCATTGATGTCAGAGTCTCCCCGGAACGCGGGGTTGGGTTCGATGATGTGGCCGAGCGCATATACCGCTTCCCTGAGGTTCGGGCGGTGTATCTTGTGTCGGGTCCGCACGATTTGCGCGTTCAGGTCAGCGGCAAGTCCATGAAGGAGGTAGCGTTCTTCGTGGCAGAGAAGCTGGCCACGATTGACCGCGTTCAGTCAACCAATACACACTTCCTGCTGAAGAGATACAAGGAGGACGGGGTCATCTTCGAGGCTCCGGAGGGCGACAGGCGCCTCGCCATCACGCCATAGGGCAGTCCGTAATGCGCGAGGGCAGCAGTTCCTTCATGTATCACGCACCGTGTAGGACAACGATGCATATTTCAAGCAGAGTCAAATCGGTTCCGGCTTCCGGCATTCGGAAGTTCTTCGATATCGTCTCGCAGATGGAGGACGTGATCTCTCTCGGCGTGGGAGAGCCGGACTTCGTCACGCCCTGGCGCATCCGCGAGGCGTGCATCTATTCCCTCGAAAAGGGATACACCACCTATACGTCCAACTACGGGCTGCTCGAACTCCGCGAGGCGCTGTCGGCCTACATCGAGGACAAGTACGGTGTAAGGTACGATCCGAAGAATCAAATCCTGATAACCGTGGGAGTGAGCGAGGCGGTAGACCTCGCTCTGCGGGCGATCCTCGAGCCGGGCGAGGAAGTCATCATTCCCGAGCCCTGTTTCGTCGCGTACCAGCCCTGCGTGGTGTTCGCGGGCGGCGTGCCCGTGTCTGTCAGCACCGGCCCTGAGACCGGATTTGCCCCTAAGCCCGAGCAGATAGACCGCGCAGTGACTCCGAAGACCAGGGCGATCATGCTCAGCTTTCCGAGCAACCCGACCGGGGCAATAATGCCCAGGGACGATTTGCAGGCGCTGGTGGACATCGCTAAAGCCCACGATCTGTACATCATAAGCGACGAAATCTACGACAAGCTCATCTACGGCGTCGAGCATACCTGCGTTGCTTCCCTGGATGGTGCCTATGAGCGAACGATATACCTCAATGGTTTTTCGAAAGCCTTCGCGATGACCGGGTGGCGCATAGGGTATGCGGCTTCCAACCCCGAGGTGATCGAGGCCATGATGAAGATCCATCAGTACATAATCATGTGCGCTCCGATCACCGCCCAGATGGCTGCGATAGAGGCACTGAAGAACGGAGAAGGCGATACGGCGGAAATGCTCCGGCAGTACGACCGCAGACGGCGCCTGATTGTAGCCAGCCTGAACAAGATGGGGCTGGACTGCTTAGACCCAAAGGGCGCATTCTACGCGTTCCCCTGCATAAAGAGCACCAGCCTGTCCTCGGATGAGTTTTCCGAACGCCTGCTGTATGAGGAAAAGGTCGCGGTCGTGCCGGGCAATGTGTTCGGCAAGTGCGGTGAGGGATATATCCGCTGCTCCTATGCGACCAACCTGCAGAACATCCAGCAGGCGATGGAGCGCATGGCAAGGTTCGTGCAAAAGATTAGCCGCTGACGTAAGGTATTTTGGAAATGGAGACTTGCGCAATGGGGGAATGGGACATCTCTGCAACTTTTTCTCTCCCACTGCCTTTCTCCCATTCCTTTATTCTTCTACCCACCGCTCTTGAAAGGATGTCGCAATGATGCAGAATTTGCGCATATTCACGTGTCTATTCCTCCTGCTTGCCCTCATGTTCTGCTTGCCTGCTCGTGCCGCAGACAAAGTGACTTGCTACACCATATGGGATGACTCCTTTTTCTACGCGGCATTCGAGGTCCAGGATCCCGACGTGGTGAGCACCAACACTACCCACATGTCGAACCCGTGGGAAGATGACTGCGTTGAGGTGTTTCTGGAGACGGACAACCAGCGTGCGCCTAATCGCACGCCGAGTACTTTCCAAATGTCAGTCAGTGCAGGAGGCGGTTCCAGCTTCGTAGTCGGCGAGAACGGATCGCCCAAGCCCAAGAAGATCTTCACCTTCAAATGCGCCAGAAGAGTCCAAGGCACGGTGAACAGGTCGTATGACCGGGACATCGGCTACATCGTAGAGCTTGCCATGCCGTGGAAGGAGATGGGCGGCCCGCCGTCGCCGGGACAGGTCATGGGCTTCAACGTGATCTGCCGGATGAGAGGTGAGAATACGGGGTTTGTCAGCCTCTCGCCCGAGGCGGCAAGCGAGGAGGATGTGCACGTCCCCGCAAAGTGGGGGACTGTAAAGTTCGTGGATACTCCTACTATAATCGCCCGGCAAGACAGCGCTATCGTCTGCCGTAAGGTCACTCGCAGGGCGCCGCTTGTTGATGGGAACCTTGGTCCGGGTGAGTGGATTCGGGATATGCGCTTCCAGGTGACCAAACCTGAGCCGCCCGGTGTCGTGTCAGGGAAGAGATTGATGATCGAGAAGCTCGCGCTGACCCACTACTTCTACTGGTACCAGGCCGACGAGCGCCGCGAAGCTCCGTTCAGCCACGTGCGCGATATGGATGGACATAGCGAGCTCACCGACCACCCTCTCGAAGGAGTCGGCCCTTGGTTCTCACACGACCGTATGCAGTGGCATAAGGACCAGCTTACCAATATCAGTAACGCCGGAATAGACGTGGTAATCCCCGTATACTGGGGAGCGGCCGCCACCAAAAAACAGTTTGCCTCGAAGGGCCTGAATTGCATGGTGCAGGCTTTGAAGGAGTTGAAAGCCGAGGGCAAGAGCTACCCTCTTGTGGCAATGTTCAACGATACAAGCGGCATGTGGGTTCAATACGGGGGCACGCCCGACCTGAAGGACGCCGAGGTCAAGGAGACCTTTTACGGCATGATCAAGGATTTCTTCCTCCAGGTGCCGGACGAGTTCCGGGCGGCCGTTCAACTTCCCCTGGAGAGGGGCGGACAGCCGGCCTATATTGTGGTCTTGTACACGGCTTCGCGGTTCAGCGATCTGGACGCTGGCTTCGTGGAGTATTGCGGCGAGCGGTTTGCGAAGGATTTCGACGGGAGCAAGCTCATCTGGATCGGCCATTCGGACTTCCGGCCCAAGGCGGCTGTAATGGATGGATACTCGAACTACGGAGCAGGATTGGGCTTGCAGTTCGATGAGACCGGCTGGATACGCATTGCCGGAGTTGGAGCAGGATACGAAGATTCGGCTGTCCGGCTTGGGACGCCGATGCGGTCCAGAGTGGGCGGGGATACGTACAAGAAAGACTGGGATGCCCTGATTGAGAAGGCGCCCGACTGGGTGATCGTGGACGGCTGGAATGAGCTTCACGAGGGAAGCGACATCTGTCCCAGCAGCGAGTATGGCAACCAGTACGTCAGCCTGACCAAGATCAACATGCTCCGCTTCAACGGCATGCGGGCGTATGATGCGAAGTTCCTCAAGCACAATACGCCATCTGTGATGCCGCCCGGGGCGCTTTATCAGGTGACGCTGGCAGTTAAGAATGCTGGCACAAGGCCATGGTATCCCGGACTGCAAGGCGTATTCCTTGCCGGCCGGTGGTTCAAGGATGGTACTCTGTTTGCCGACTCTGGGGCACGGCTGCCGCTTCAGGAGACTGTTCTCGCGGGGCATGTGCTGGAAAAGACGATTGGCATTCGATCTGCTGACCAGGATGGCAAGCCCCTCCCTGAGGGTGACTACGAGCTTCGATGGGAACTTGTCCGCTCGCGCGATGAGTGGTTCTCAAACGGCGGAGACGTGCCCCTGTGTGTGCCGGTAAAGATAGGCACGGCGCCCGCCGTTGGCTTCAGCCTGGTTGGTTCGACGCTGCCCACGCTCGTGAAGTCCGGTGGGGCGTACGATGTCAGTGTGAAGCTCAGAAACGACGGCGCCGCCACTTGGAAGGCGGGCGACCTGAAGCTGGGCTATCGCTGGCGGAAGGCATCCGTCCACCTGAGCAAGGATTCCGAGGATTCGGTTGAGAGCCTGCCGGGATGCGCAGGCACTGCGGATTTGGCGGCGGACTTGGAGCCTGGCCGGGCGATCGAGTTAACCGTGCCTGTGAAAGTCGCAAGCCAGGACGGCGCACCGATTCCCGTGTGGACACAGAACGATCTGTGGACCTATGTCCTCTCCTGGGAAATGGTTCAGGCGGACGGCCAGTGCGTTCCGGTGCGCTTCGGCCAGGAGGCAGTGAAGGTACTCGCGGATGACTACGGCCCGAGGTTTGTCGCGAACGACAGCCCAGGAGAGATGCCGGCGGGCAGGCAGTGCAAGGTCAGCCTCACCATCGAGAACGCGGGAGCGGATGTCTGGACCAAGGCCGAATTCAGCGTCGGATACCACTGGTACTACCTGGATGGGATAGAAGCCATCTGGGATGGCGCAAAGACGCGGCTGCCGACGGATGTGCGTCCGGGCGAGCGGGTTATCGTGAAAGCCTCTGTGACGCCGCCCCCATACGACGGCCAGTACTACCTGGTGTGGGATCTCGCCCACGGAGACAAATGGGTCTCGACCTCGGCGAATACGCGCGGCGGCGATATCCTCGTCGTGCCTGTGAAAGTCACAAATGGCAAGTTGGCGGTGCAGGACTTGACGCAACTGTTCGACTCGGATGTGGTCAGCTTCGATGCGAACCGGGCGGACGGAGATGCGGATGGTGCCGGCCTCAGCCTTGCCGCGGAGTTTATTCCTCCGCAGGTAACTGCGGTTGCTGCTCCTGACAAGTTGTGGCCGTGCGGGCTCTGGACATCCGCTCAGGGCGCAGGCCTGGAATCATCGAGGCGGATATCGTTCAGGTACCCGTCCAAGGCCGACGGGGCGAAGAACGCCGTATCTTGCAAGGGCCAGTCGGTCGTGCTGAAGCCCGGCCGGTATGCGGCTGTCCACGTTCTGGCGCTGGCGACGCAGGACACGACCGGCGAGTTTGCTTTGACGTACAATGGGAGCAAGGCCGCTTCGACGGTTCAGTTCAGCGCGTGGAACGAAGCGCCGAAGCACGGGGAGCATCCTGCTTTCGTCTGCCTGCACCGGCATTCGCCGGACGCGGACCAACGAGGCCAGGCGTGCTACCTGAACCACTACGTTCTCTCGGTGGATTCCAAAGCCGAGCTGACATCTCTGTCTCTGCCGAATAATCCGGCCATCAAGGTCATGGCGATTACCGTTGAGAAGGCGGAGTAGCAGCTGGCAGCCGGCCGCTGCTCCTCTTGCTACTGCTCGGCTCCAATCAGGCTGCCGACGGTGAGGCCCTCGGGCGCCGGTGTTTGGGGTTTCTCTACGGACGCAGTCTCGGTCGTCGTAGTCACCTCAGCCGGGGCGCGGCCGGCGAGCAAGTCCTGCACTTCCGCAAAGCCCTCCTGTGCCTTCGTCGCAGCGGTTGGGTCCAGCCGATATAGGACGCTAGTGAACTCCCCAACGTGGACGTACTCCTCGAGCGCTATGTCATACAGCACCTTTTTCGCGTCTTCATTGTCTGTGGCGTCCATGTGGGCCAGGTAAAGATGGACGGCCTCCAGCTCTGCGGCGATGTCGAGCAGGATTGCCCGCGCCAGCTCGCTCTGCGTCATCTTGCGTGGCACTGCACCGGAAAACGGATTTACAAACTCGGCCATGTCTGATTCCTCCAATAGATGGGTTGTCAATGTGGAAAACCGGCAGGTATGTTGGCTTGCTGGCCTGCCGGTGGCATGTGTACCCCAAGTCGCTCAGGCCTAAACGCGCAGGCGACGGGGCGACTGGGAGAATGGGCGATGGGGAGACCGAGGGAGCGAGAGAATGTCCCAACCTGCTTGCGAATCGCTGTGGGCGCTACAGTCTGTGTATCATTTCCTGCCAGATCGCATGCTTCAATACGGCCGCGGCTTGTGCTGCCACCTCGCTGACAGGCTTTTGGTAAAGGCTGCTGTCCTGGGCCGTCACCACTATGATCGGCTCGCCGCGGGCGAGCACCGTTCGCCCGTCTGAGCTGAGAGCTACTTCCCGCAGCAGAGGCTCGGAATCCAAAAGCTGGTTGACCTTCGTCGCGATGGCCTCCGCCCGCTGTTCGGAAGTGACCGCATCGTCTATCGGCGCCGGCTCAAACAGCACGTTGTCCCCCAGCTTCACCTGGGTGATCGGTTGGCCTTCCACGGTAACCTGCTCGGTCTTGGCCTTCAGCGCGTCCGCGACCGCACGCCTGTTGACCGGGAGACCCAGCGACCTTATCTGACCCAGGACGGACTTGCTGCGGGCGCGGGTTGCCGGGTGTGTTTGCATTATGCCCATGTCCAGGTTCGGCCCGTTGGCGTAGTCGCTGGCGAGCCGTTCCAGGAAAGTGAGGGTTCCCACCGGGTTGTAGCCGGCTTTCTCGACATAGATCACGGCTGTCGCGTCTGCGTCCGCCTCAGCCTTCTGGCCGTAGCGACTGCCTCTCGCAATTCTCACGAGCTGCGCGCCGATCAGCAGGTTGCCCAGATCCTCCGTGTCTACCCCGGTCACCACGCCTGCCAGCAGGACAAACGCCATCTGCGCGTCAAGTCTGCTCTGCTGCTTCAGCAGTTGGGCTACATGATGGTGAGATGCGTGGGCGATCTCGTGGGCAAGTACGCCTGCCAGCTCATGATCCGACTGCACGTAGTTCAGGAGACCCGTGTGCACGTAGACGAGGCCGCCAGGGAGCGAGAAGGCATTTACGCTGTTGTCATCAATGACCTTGAACTTGTAGTCGAATCGGTAGACGTCCGGCCTGCCATAGGTCGCCGGCACGGGCTCCGAGTTCGCCACAGCCGCAATCCTTTGGCCTATCGTGTTAACTCGCTCGTTCATCTGGGGGTCGGTTACGAGTTTGTTTTCCTTCTCGACCTCGGCTGCAGCCTCCCGTCCCATCTCAATCTCATGCTTTCTCGCATCTTCGTCGCTGTGGACAGGGAGTGGGACCGCAGCTTGCAGCACGACGAGGGAAATGATGAGGGACGCCGTAAGCGCAATTGTTGATAATCTTGTGCGGAACATGGCACCGTACCTCCTGTGTTCGGGCAGTGATACAGGATCAATCCTGCTTCACTGCCGGAGGTCTTCCGGAGCGGGACGCCACGTCTCGGACATTTCCGGTACAATACTCAGTCCGATTGTACCCGCCCGTAGCGCGGCTCTGAAACCGCTTTGTACCGCGTGCCGGAAGGTGCCCCGTTTCGCTAGACAGTGCGCTCCCCACGGGAGCGCACCGACGATCAATTAACTGCGTCTGCGCCTGAGGAAGGCTAAGACCAGCGGTATCCCGAAGGCTCCCAGCGCTGTTGCGCTGGCGGGTTCAGGGACGACAGTGGTGGTGTAGTCCGAACGGTCGTACCAAGTGTCTCCATACTGGGATTCAGCGGGAACCCAGGGGAGGTTGTAGTCTATCGGCTCCGTCCTGGGGACGACAGCGGCTACGTGTGAGATAAAGCCGATGTCGTTTATCGGGTCGCCCTCGTAATCCGGAGGGAAGGGATTGATCATGCTTCCGCTGGGGTCGCAGACGTAGATAAACGTCAGCGAGCCACCCGGTTCGATGGCGGGCGGTGTGTAGTATTTGTCGGGCTCGTTTTCTATCTCGTAGCACTGCCATGCGCCGGAGGAATCATCCCAGGTCCATCCCGGCGGCGGAGTAGTTGCAGCCGGCTCACGTACGTTGAACGGCTGAAGCGACCAGACCAGCACAGTCTCGTCCGGGTACGGGCAATCGGGCGTGCCGCTCAGGTTATTCAGCGTCCACGTATACGTACTGGCCGGCGGATCCCAGAGAACGTCCACGGAAGTCAATCCCTGGGTTATTGCCGCGTTCCAGGACACTGCCTGGGCAGGAATGGTCAGCGCAAGCAACAGCCCAACCAGTAGATAAATTCTCGCGTAAACCAACAACTTCTTCATGCTACTCTCATACCTCTCTCATGCTTCTCGTTCTTGTTTCGTCTCTCTTGCCCGCGAGCGCTTGAATGCTCAGCGCCGCCGCTTGCAGGAGTAAAAGAACAGACTCGCTCCGCCAAGGCTCAGCACAAGCAGCCCTGTAGGCTCGGGAACCGGCTCGCCACCGCCTCCTCCGCCCAGTGCGCCGATCGCACCCGCTCCCAGCAGTGCGGGGAGAAGCCATCGCGCTGCCGGAGCTGTCACCAGTTCGATCGGAGGCTCAGCCAGAACTTCCACCTCGGGTTCAGGCGCCAGCGGTGGAATTTCAACCTGTACCGGTTCCACCACAGCAGTCGGAGCTAGCGGGGTAGTTGGAGGCGGCTCTGGAACCACTGAAACTTTCGGTCGCTGCGGCAGGGTCTTAGTCATCGGGTTGCCGCATCTCCCCTCGAGGATCAACTGGCCGTTCCACGCCACGAACATCTTCGTACCGGCCTTCAGCCTCTTCTTATGCAGGGTGATTTTTCCGCCTTTCGTAATGAAGTACACTCTGTATTGGCCCGACTTGGCCAGCGTGGTCAACTTCAGGTTATCCCTGAAGTACTCGGCCAGAGAGGAGGGATCCATGCCAAAGTGCTTCGAAAACCGCTGTGCAACGACCTTGTCCGTCTGAACAAGATTGGCGAGCTCGCTCGGACTGCCGACGGGCTTCGTCAGGAACGAGCCTGGTGGCATTCGCACCTTTGCTGCCTCTGCCGCTGCGACAGACAGCAACAGCAGGCACAAGGATAGGATCACAAGACGACGTAACAACATCAGAACTACCACCCTTTCGCAGGTCAGGATTGCCGTGCCAGCTCTGAAACTTGCTTGCACAGCGCTTGACCTACCGGGTGTAGTTGCAAGTTCCGGGCCAAATGAGCCGGTTTAGGGGAAAATTCCCGTAATTTTTACAGATGGGCGGAATGTAGGGTTGGCTGGAAAGGGTTTGCTGTTGTGTAGGGATCGTGGCATTCGCGGGAGATTGGTTACACGCGGCGGGAAGCAAGATAAGCCATCGGGGAGTACAGAGGAGAGTCTATTCCTGCCTCCGATCAGGCAGCGCGCCAGGCGACTGTCGGAGCAGCGGAGATGGTCGTGCGCAGGCAGTTGGTTTTCCGTTACGTTCTTTACCGGGCTTCGAGGTGCTGCTTGATTCGCCTGCCGATGTTCGCTACTGCCTCGTCAGCGGGGACGATCTCGGGGGTCTTGGTCGCGCGGTCGCGGATCTCGACTTTCCCCTCCGCAGCGGTCTTACCCACGACGATCTGCAGGGGCACGCCGATTAGGTCGGCGTCGTTGAACTTGACGCCTGCCCGCTCCTCGCGGTCGTCGTAGAGCACCTCGATGCCCGCCTCGCAGAGGTCTTGGTAAACGCGCTCGGCCAGCGCACGCTGGGCTTCGTCCGTCACGTTTGCGGCGATGACATGCACCTGGAACGGAGCAATGCTCATCGGCCAGATAAGCCCGTTTTCGTCGTTGCTCGCCTCGGCGACGCCGGCCGGAATTCGGCTCACTCCGATGCCGTAGCAGCCCATGATGATCAGCTTCTCGCTGCCGTCCTCGTCGGTGAAAGTTGCATTCAGCGGCTCGGAAATCGCATAGCGCAGCTTGAAGATGTGTCCCAGCTCCATGCCCCTGTGCTCCTCGAAAGGCGTCTCGCAAGTCGGGCAGATGTCACCTGCGCCCGCGAGCCTGAGCCGCGCCCACGCGATCTCGCCTTCGATATCCGACCAGTTGACATTAACTAGGTGCGCATCCGTCTCGTTGGCTCCGGTGACGAAGTTCACCATGCCGCGAAGCTCCTCGTCTCCGTACATGGGAACTTTCAGACCCACAGGGCCGCTGAATCCCATCGGGCCGCCGGTCGCCTCCTGTATCTGCTCAGGTGCAGCCATCTCCAGTTGTGCCGCGCCCAGAAGGACGCGGAAGCGTCCCTCGTTCAGCTCGTGATCGCCTCGGATCAACGCTGCTACCGGTTTGCCATCGGCCATGTAGATCAGCGTCTTCACAAGCCTTTCGGGGAACGCGTGCAGGAAGTCGCATACCTGCTCGACGGTGTGCGCTCCCGGCGTGTCCACTTTGGCCTTTGGTTTTGGGGCTTCCGCCGGCTCCGGGATGACGATGCGGAAATCGGCGATCTCCTGGTTCGCCGCATATCCGCAGGATGGGCATAGGAGGATGGCATCCTCGCCGGACTCAGTCAGGAGCATGAACTCCTTCGTCTCCTTGCCGCCGATAGCGCCGGCGCTTGCGTCTACAGCGATCGTATTTAGCCCACAGCGCCGAAAGATTGCCGCGTACGTGTCGTACATCTGCATGTACGTGGCATCCAGGCTTGCTTCGTCCGTGTGGAAAGAGTAAGCGTCCTTCATCAGGAACTCGCGCGCTCGCACCAATCCGCCGCGCGGACGGGGCTCATCGCGGAACTTCATCTGGATCTGGTACAGGTTCAGGGGCAGATCGCGATATGACTGTACACTGTGCCGCACAAGGTCGGTGATGACCTCTTCATGGGTAGGGCCGAGATAATACTGCGTGCCCTTACGGTCCTTGAAGCCGATGAGTACGTCGTGCATCGTGGCCTCGCGGCCGCTCTCCGCCCACAATTCCTGGGGGTTGATAGCCGGCAGGAGCAATTCCTGCGCGTCGGCGCGGTTCATTTCCTCGCGGATGATGTCTGACACCTTGTCCAGAACGCGCCAGCCGAGCGGCAGGAAGCTGTAGACCCCCGCAGCGGTCTGGCGAATGAACCCGGCGCGCAGCAGCAGGCGGTGGCTTGTCATTTCCACATCCGCCGGAATCTCCCTCAGTGTGGGTGCAAAGAGACGTGAATATCGCAATGTCGTATGCCTCTACAGAAGTTGAGCCGCCGGCGATGAAACCTTCCGCTCGGTCGCCCTGGCAGCCGGTATCCGGAAATCCCGAACGCTGCCCCATGCTTCTTTGGTAACGACGCCCGGAACGCCTTGACCGAATTGTAGCAGAAGCAGGCGTCCTAGTAAAGGGAAGGATGCCAGCCACCTAGGACGACGGACCGAGGACCAAGCACTACATTGCCTTCAACGCTGAGCTGTGCTATAATGTGCCCGCTGCCATGCCGCTTGAGACGGATGGAACGCACTGTTGGAGGTACTGCGCGTTGGTCATGCGATTTGTAAGCGGCTTTATCGGCATACCGCTCCTCCTCATTCTGGTATTTGTGGAAAACGGCCTTCCCTTCATCCTGGGGGTGGGGCTGATTTCCATCATCGGGCTGCACGAGTTCTATCGAGGTGTCCGCCAGACCGGAGCCGAGCCCCAGGAATGGGTCGGCCTTGCCTCCGCTTTCCTCTTCCTCTTTGCTGCCAGGCACCAGTTCCACGCGGAGCGATTCAGCCTCCCTGGAGTTCTGACCGTGTTCGTGATCGCTACGCTGACCATCGAGCTTCTTCGCAAGAACCGCGCTCCGATCAAAAACCTCGGCAGCACGTTCCTCGGCGCTGTCTACGTCGGATGGCTTTTCAGCTATCTGGTAGGGATAAGGAGCATACAGGGCAGCTTCCACTTGCGGGGGGTTCCCTGGCCTGTCCCGAGCGGCGCATGGCTGGTGCTGTTCGTCGTTTTCGCAGCGTGGGCCGCCGACACCGGCGCGTACCTCGTGGGGCGAAAATGGGGCCGCCATCGCCTCGCGCTAGTCCTCAGCCCAGGAAAAAGCTGGGAGGGAACATTTGCCGGATTCGCATCCTCGATCCTCATGAGCCTGATAATGGGCAGAGCGATGGCGATGCCTTGGGCGAATGCCGCTGTCCTGGGGATCGGTATCGGTGTCGCCAGCCTGATTGGCGACCTTGCCGAATCTGGCATCAAGCGCGACCTCGGCATAAAGGATTTCGGCAGCATTCTGCCCGGCCATGGGGGAATACTCGACCGCTTCGATAGCCTGCTCTTCGCCGCGCCTCTCTTCTACTACTACGTTACGCTCATCCTGGGATTCTAGTGCACGGATTCTAGCGGCGCTGGCTCCCCGGCTGCTTGAAAATGTCTGCAAGGATGCTTGACAGGCCAATTCCGCTGTGGTAGACTCTTCTCGATAATTGAATATCCGTGCGAGCAGGCGCCTCCCTGGATTGCGTCGGGAGGTGATGAGGGAAGACGGTGAAAGTCCGTCACGGGCCCGCCGCTGTAACCGGGTACGGGTTCGGCAGAAACCACTGGAGCTAGCTCTCAGATTTGGGGCGAAGATGCTCTGGGAAGGAGCCGGACATCGGCTGATCCGGAAGTCAGAAGACCTGCCTGCTTCGCAGCATCGGACCGTCTTCGGAGGCAAAGATGGCGAAGCGCGCTATCGGTAACTTATGCCGGGCTCTCGTCGAAAAAAGCTTCCGGGCTCAGACGAGAGCCCGGTTTCATTTTGCACACTGGTCGGCAGCCGACCAGCCAAACCTCAGCCCCGGCTTCTCTCCGATGCGGAGAGGGGAGAAGGTGCTCCTCCCTCCGCTTTGGGCAATCCGCACTCCTCCTTCGCTAAAGCTACGGAGGATGCGTCCGCAATCCACAATCGGCTTCACCCTCATCGAGCTCCTGGTGGTCATTGGGATAATTGGAGTTCTGGCCTCGATACTGTTCCCGGTTCTCGCGTCTGCGAGGCGGGCTGGCTACAAAGCGAAATGCGCTTCGAACCTGAGGCAGCTCGCGATGGCAAACCAGATGTATTCCCAGGACTACGATGGGCGGTTTGTCCCTGCCGCGTGCGATATCTTCGCATCCGGCGGAGGTCACTGGCGCTGGCACGGCTGGCGTCCGTCGCCTAGTGCGGCGTTCGACCCGGAGAAAGGTCCGCTCTGGCAGTACCTGGGCAGATCCAGTGGCCTGAAGATATGTCCGGCGATGGATGCCTCGGATTCCTACTCGCCCAATGCGTTCGAGGCTGGATGCGGCGGTTACGGGTACAACGATGACTACATAGGCGGAAGCTACTGGAAGTACGGCTGGAGCGATATGCGCTCCAGCACCGTGGCAGCCCGCGTGTGCCATGTGCGAAATCCGAGCCGGACGGTGATGTTCACAGACACCGCCATCGCGCAGGACTATCCGCAGCAGCACGTTACCGAGTACTCGTTCTGCGAGCCTCCGTATATCCTCGGTCCGGACGGCCAGCCCACTTCTTATCGCTATACGCCGTCAATTCACTTCCGACACAACGAAAGGACGCTGGTCGCCTGGTGTGACGGGCATGTGACGTCGGAGGAGATGACCTTCACTGCGCGGAGTGCGTACGGCGGCGATAATGAGCGGTTCAGGATCGGCTGGTTCGGCCCGGACAGTAATGAACTCTTTGACCTGAGGTGATGAGAGAGTGTGGAGTCGAAGGACTAAGGGAATCAGGGGTCCAGGGGTCCAGGGATCCAGGGGTCCGGGCGCACAATGGAAGAGCGGGAGCAAGGGAGAGGGGGGAGGAATACCATCTCCCATCACTCATCACTCCTCACTCGTCACTCATCATCTGCAGTTCCGCCTGAGGCGGATCTGCCGTCTGCAGTCTCTCTTCCTTTGTCTGCTTGGCGTCTTGGCGGTTAACGCATGGGCTGGCGCGTGGCCGTTCGCCGACTGCGTGATCGAGTATGAGCCAGGGCCGGGGCAGTGGGTTAATGACTCGCGATTCAACGATCGTGAGCGGGCGCTCGGGCGGCCATACGGGATTTCGGCAACCGCCCCGGATAACAGCTCCCTCGTCACGCTGGGCGATCACGGCTGGATCACGCTCGACTTCAATCGGCCGGTCTGGGACGATCCAAGGAACCCGCACGGCCTGGATTTCATCGTATTCGGCAACCCGACCTGGGTAAGCGGCGACCCCGGGCATCGCTGGCAGGAGCCCGCCTTCGTCGAGATCAGCATGGACGCGAACGGAAACGGCCTCCCGGACGACGAGTGGTTCCTGGTGCTGCCGAACAAGCTCCCGTCAGAGCTGGTCGGCTCCCCGGCCCCGAATTGCGATACCGGCGACTCGCGCACTGTGCTCCGGCACTATGCCGAGTACACGCCGACCCTTGGATTGCCGCCGGGGAAAACGCCCGAGGAGTTTTACACAGTGCCGGATCGCCAGAGCTACGCGGGCGATCCACAGAGCCTATTGATTGATGAAGGTTCGGGCGGCGGAGATGCTTTCGACATAGCGGCCGCGGTGAAGCAGACTTCGCCCGGTGTGCCGGTGGCTCCATATGTGTATGCCCAAATTCCGTATTTCGACTTCATACGGATCACGGATGCCCTCGCGGGAGATTCGGCGGGCGAGCTTGGCGAGATTTCGGCGGAGATTGATGCGGTGTCGGACGTGTCGCCCCTGCCGGGCGGTCAGAGCATCGGGCCTGCGAAGAGCCAACCTGATGGGAGCGTGATCTCGCTCTCTCAGAAAGTGGTCAGCGCCGTTTTCGATGGGGAGTTGTACGTCCAGGAGGAACAGCGCTCGTCCGGAATCCGCGTGAAGACGAGCGATTCGGCAGCGGAAGGCGATCGCGTGGATGTCATAGGCATTCTGAGCACGCTCAATGGCGAGCGGTTCCTCGACAAGGCTTCCGTGTACTTTGTGTCGTCGGGCGACCCCCCGAAGGTGCTCGGCATGCCGGCGGATAGAGTCGGCGGCGCCGGGCTGAGCAATATCGGCCTGCTTGTGACGACTTGTGGGCGCGTCAAGGCCGTCGGCTCCGCATGCTTCTACGTGAACGATGGCTCCCTTCCCGATCCGGGGCTGAAGGTGCGGTGTGACGGGCTAACGCCGCCGGGCGAAGGCGAGTACGTTGTAGTCACGGGGGTCGGCGACAGACAGCCTGACTTGACCCCGGTTGTGCGAGTAAGGAAGCAGGCCGACGTGATTGTTGTGCCGGAATAGGAGGTGACTGTGAGGAGATAGTCTCATCCGTCTTGATTCTCTGCGCTGGACACAAGCTCGACTGGATTATGTCTCTTTTGGAAAGGAGATTCCTATGAATACAAAATGTCGGTTGCTTCTCGCATGTGCCGCCCTGCTGCTCATGGTCGGGCAGGCTCATGCTGCCTATGTTGATGCACCTGTGGGCTATACAGTCCAGGATACGGTGTTTCCGATCCCATATGCCTGGTCCGTGTATGGTTTCGACAGGCTTCCCAGCGGCAACTTTGTCGCGTTCATCGGCCAGGATGTTGTCGAGGTAACGAAGGCTGGAGTGGTCGGCGCCCCTCTGTACTCCTTCAAAGACTCGGTTTATGGCTCGTTTGTCAAAGTCCGAGACAGCACGATCTACTTCGGAGAGAGCTCCAATGGTGCCATCTGGAGCATGGGGCTGGATGGCAGCAATCCGGCAATGATGGGAACGCTGGGTAACAACTACGACCTTGAGTTCAATTCGCTCGGACAGGCATTTGTTTCAGCCAATCCTGGTTGGGCCGGGCAGAAATTGTTCTTCTTCGACGGTGCTGGTGATGAGGTTGTAACCGGTCTGAGCGGGTATTCCGGCCCGCTGGCATTTGATGCGCAGGATAACTTGCTGTACGAGACGGCATACGCGGCTGGTGGAGACTCGATTCTGAGATTCGACGAAGCCGAGGTGGCGGGAGCCATCGGCAGCGGCTCACTGACGCAGGCTGATGGCCAGGTGCTCGCCAGCGTCAATCCGCCAGCCGACATGGAGATGGATGCCCTTGGAAACGTGTTCTTCACGAGCGGTGGGGTCCTGTATCGCCTGCTGAACGGATCCACTGCGGCCACTGCCTTCGCGTCCAGCGAGTGCACGCTCACTACTCTGCGCTGCAACCCATCGGACAACAGCTTTTCGATGCTGGTGGGCGGAGCGACGGACGGCGGCAATGCAGTCGGCGTCATATCTACCATCGTGCCTGTGCCGGAGCCGTGCTCGCTGATCTGCTTTGCCACAGGGCTGATTTCCTTGGCTGGAACCTGTGTCATGCGGCGGAGGAAATGCCTGCCAAGGTAGGGAAGGCGGCTGCAGCACCAGCGAATTCATATCCGGTAGTGTCGAGTTTGCCCGTCTTTCCGAGCGGGAACAAATCCTATGGCAGATTCGCTCGGGGGTGATGCGCATGACAGAGACATCAATGGAGGAGCCCGGCACTCAGGAGCCTTTGATACTCGAACGCCTCAGCGACCTCGAAGATCAGGAGGAGTTTCTGGAGCACTACCCCGATATCCGCGGGCGTCCGGTGATCAACCCGAAGGGCGATGAAGTGGGCACGGTGGACGATCTCTATGTGAACCCGCGCGATCGGCAGGTGGAGATGGCTGCGATCACATTCAGTGGGGTCGGGGGATACGGCGGAAAGCGGGTGCTCGTTCCCGTGGAGGAGATCGAAGTCGTGGACGATAAGGCGAGAATCCTCACGCACGAGGAGCGCATAGCGCTGGCGCCCGAATTCCATGAGGGAGCGCCGATGTACGAGCCGTATTACGAGTACTGGTCCAGCCAGCTTGTGGGGCCGACTGAGGAGCCCGGCCGGGGATATGTGCGCCCGCCAGGCCGGCTGGTGCTTGAGGGAGAAGAGGCCGGGCAGGGAGAGTCCGGGTCGGCTAAGTGATCTGTGATCTTCGGTTAAGGGTGCGGAGGAATTCGCGGCGGCGAGACGGCCTGCAGCGGGTTTGACAGCGTGGGTAAGCTCTGCTATTATATTGGCGCGCGGGGCACGGCTCGTTCGAGTACAAACGTCTCGACCGCGTGACCAGCAGAGGCACGACTCGTTAACCATTGTGATGGCGGAGGTAGCAGTGCTTACCGAAGAGCAGGTCGAAAACGCTCGCGCCAGAGCTGAGAATTACCTGACGAGGGCTGGGATCGTGCTGCGGCCCGACGAGGTGGAGAGTATCGAAGTAGCGGACTTCGGCCTGGACGAGCTGGAGCGGACGGGCCTCCAGATCGTCGTCTACGTGAACACAAGTCGAGTATGCGCCAAAGAGCTGGTGCTGTTCCCATATCAGACCTGCCCGGAGCACCGCCATCCCCCGGTGGCAGGCGAGCCGGGGAAGGAAGAGACCTTCCGCTGCCGCTGGGGCAAGGCCTACCTCTACGTGCCCGGCTCCGCAACGCCCAATCCCTCGGCCAAGCCTCCCGCAGGGGATGAAGCCTACTACACAGTCTGGCATGAGGTAGTGCTGAACCCGGGCGAGCAGTATACGCTGCCGCCGGACACTCTGCATTGGTTCAAAGCCGGGGCCGAGGGAGCCATAGTCTCCGAGTTCTCGACGACCAGCCGCGACGGAACGGACATCTTCACAGATCCGCGGATTCAACGCGTGCCGGTCATTGGCCCCAAGTAAATGACTGTCCCGACTCCCGTCCGGGACATGCCGGCGTTATCCCTGCGTGTTCATTTATCCGGTCCGTTATGATACACTATCTGCATGAGCAGAGGGCGTGCGTCCAACTACACGGAAGGAACCTCCAGTCCGGCTTCGCAGTTCGACAAGATTGCTTTTCTTTATGACGAGCTGATGTCGGGAGTGCCGTACCGCTCGTGGGTCGCCTATGTGCATCGCATCCTGGAGCGGTTCGACTGCCATCCTGGCACGGTGCTCGACCTCTGTTGTGGTACCGGCAGCATGAGTCTTCTGCTCGCGGAGGAAGGCCGTCGTGTCGCGGGCGCTGATATCTCCCCTGCAATGATAGCGCTCGCTCGGCGTCGGGCTGATGAAGTGGGCCTCCCAGTGGACTACTATGTGCAGGATGCCTCTTCACTGCGCCTGGGCCGCCGGTTCGACCTGGTGCTCTCCTTGTTCGACAGCCTGAACTACATCCTCGAGTCGTCGGCGCTTCAAGAGGCGTTCTATCGGATTTCGGAGCATCTCGAGCCCGGCGGGCTGCTCGTCTTCGACATGAACACGGACGTCGCTCTGGCTATCGGGCTGTTCGATCAGAGCAATATCGGCAGCAAATCTTCGCTCATCTATGACTGGCGCAGTTCGTACGACCCGATGGCTCGAATCTGCCGCATACAGATGGATTTCAGATACAGGCGTGGCGGCGCAGAAAAGCGGGTCGAGGTCGTGCACCACCAGCGCGCGTATGATGAGGAAGAAATCGTGGAGATGCTGAGCTCCGCCGGGCTGCCGACCCTCGGCGTCTACCATGCCTACACGTTCAGAAAGGCGACCAAGCGCAGCGACCGCGTGTTCTTCGTCGCGAGAAAATAAGTTCGTCAGTCCGTCCTTTTCTTATTGTTGATGCCTTCCTTTTGTGCTATAATCTCTGCGGGTGCGAGGCAGTTGGCCCTTGCCGACGAAGTGGTTGTGGCTGAAGTCACCGGCCGCCGGGTGTGGCTGGATGGTTTCTAGGATGGCGCTATGTCGGTCGCAGAGAACCTCCTGGAAGTTCGAAGACGCATAGCCGATGCAGCGGCGCGGGCTGGGACCGACCCGGAGCGCATAGCCCTCGTAGCTGTGACGAAGACGGTGGATGTCCAGGCGATTCAGGAGGCGATCCAGGCAGGCGTCACGGATATCGGGGAGAATTACGTCCAGGATGCCGTTCTCAAGTACGGTGTCATGGGCAGGGCCGTCCGGTGGCACATGATCGGCCACTTGCAGACCAATAAGGTCCGGCATGCAGTGCCGATCTTCGATCTAATCCAGAGCGTAGACAGCATCCATCTCGCGGAGGAGATCGGCAGGCGCTCGCTGGCCCTGGGGAAGCATACCGGGATCCTTGTGGAAGTCAACATCTCCGGGGAGGCATCTAGGTTCGGCGTGCAGCCTGCGGATGTGCTTGCGTTCTGCGAGGCAGCCGCCGGCATCGAGAGCGTAGCGCTCAAGGGTCTGATGGGGATGGCTCCCTTCGTGGATGAGCCTTCCGTTATCCGACGGTCATTTGTGACGCTCCGGGGACTGTGGGATCGGCTGCCGCGAGAGCACAGGACGTGGCTCTCGATAGGGATGACGGCGGATTTCGAGGTAGCCATCGAAGAAGGGTCGAACATGGTGAGGATCGGCACAGCGATCTTCGGCCCACGGGAGCAGCGGCCCAGTTAGCGAGTGCGATCAGCCCGGCTCTTAGGGCTTTGTGGTTGGTCGGTTTCTCAGTTTGATGGGCGCGGCGCACATAGCGGGAAGGAGGATGTGCGATGGGCAATAACATGTCCACGGACGAACTGGAGCAGAGGAGCCTGTGGGCGAGGTTCAAGGAAAGGATCGGCATCAGCGAACTCGAGGAGGAGTATGAGGATGTCGAGGAGGTCGTCGGGGAGGCAAGGAAGCGACCGGTAACGTTGAGACTTCATTCGACGAGGGTGAATCATGTGTCTGTAAGATTGCCACAGTCATTCGACGATGCAAGGTTGGCGGCCGATGGCCTTAAGGACGGCCGGCAGCAGATAATAAACCTCGAGAAGACAACGCCGGAGATGTCCGAGCGGATCATAGATTTTCTTAACGGGGTCACGTATGCGCTAAATGGCTTTGTGGAGAAGGTCGGCGACCGCGTGTATCTCTTCGCGCCGAGCAACGTCTTGATTGACCTGCCGGACGATATGCACAAAGTATCCCCCGTGCTGTTCGAGCGCAGTTCCTGAGGCGAGCGAATACCTTGCTTGAGAACAAGAGAATCGGCTTCATAGGCGCGGGAACGATGGCGGAAGCCATCGGGCGCGGTTTACTAAAGGCTGGAGTAAGCCCGGCGCAAATCAGCGCGTCGGACCCCGACGAACGCAGGCGCGAATTCTGCCGGAGAGAGCTTGGTATAACTGCGACGGCGGATAACGCATCCGTGGCGCAGTCCTCCGATATCATCATCCTCGCCGTCAAGCCGCATGTAGTTCACGAAGTCCTCGCAGAGATCGGCGGCGTCCTCAAACCCCATCAGCTTCTCGTATCTATCGCTGCGGGAATTAGAATTGACTCGATCCAGAGCAAACTCGGAGCGGATGTCCCTGTCGTCCGAGTGATGCCGAATACCCCGTGTCTCGTAGGCGAGGGAGCAAGTGCCATCGCTCCCGGCGAATTCGCTGCTTCAGTGCACAGGGAGCTTGCATCCCAGATATTCGGTGCAGTCGGCAGAGTGGTTCAGGTCGCCGAGGATAAGTTAGACGCCGTGACGGGTCTCAGCGGCAGCGGTCCGGCATATGTATATATCTTTATAGAGGCGCTGGCTGACGGCGGAGTCCGCATGGGACTTCCGAGGGAGACCGCTCTCGTGTTGGCGGCGCAGACCGTAGCCGGTGCGGCCCGAATGGTGCTGGAGACCGGCGCCCATCCTGCGGAACTCCGCGACCGCGTGATGACCCCCGGTGGCACTACCGTTGCCGGTGTCGCGAGCCTCGAAGGCTCCGGGTTCCGGTCCGCCGCTATAGAGGCGGTGACGGCCGCAGCCAACCGTGCTGCGGAACTCGGCAAGCCGAAGAAGGACCGGTGATTTGGCAGACTGCAGCGATTGGGGAATGGGTGGACCGGGGAGAACGCCGAATTCTCAATGCGCCGCAGCGGAAACTCGAAACCTGGAACTTGAAACCCGGCGTCCCTTACGCAATGCGCATCACGCAATACGTATGCCCCCGTCCATCAGGACTGGGGGATTTTGCTAGGTAGGGCAGCGGGCATATCAGATAGGATACGACGCGATGTTATTCGGCATAGTGAACCTGGCGATCAACGCCCTGATAGCGCTCATCATAGTGCGGGCGGTTCTTTCCTGGATTCCTGAGGTTACCTGGCGGTACCGGGGAATAACTAGGTGGGTGGAAAGGATCACGGAGCCCGTCCTGCAGCCATTCCGCCGCCTTGTGCCGCCTCATAAGACGGGCGGACTGGATATCTCACCCGTTCTGGCGATCATAGCGCTCGGCATCGTCAGGCAAGTTGTGATTCAATTCCTGCCGCGGCTATTATGGAGATAGAGCATGAGGATAGAGCCGGTGGATGAAGAACCTAGCAGCCCTCAAGCTTATGAAGGTTATCCGCCCGCGGGTTACCCACGGGGCAGGTTTGTCCTGTTTCTCGTCCTCGTGGCGGCGCTGCTGATCTTCATCGGTGTAGTGGAGCGGCTGAGCCTGCAGGCTGGAGAGGAACCGGCGATGCAGGAATCGGCGCTCGAAGGCGATGTCTCGATGAAGCTGTCATATGCCTACCGGCGGTGGATGTCCTCCCTGCCGGCGAATCGCGGACTAGAGCAGCGAATCGAGGCCTTCGAGGAGGCGCAGAGGGTATCGGCCATTGCTCTATACCGGCGTGCAGTTGCTGAGAAGCCGTCCCCGGAGAACCTACGCCGGCTTATAATCGTTCAGTATCCTTCGGAGCGCGCTGCGGCCATCGAGCAGCTCGCCGTCAGGGAACGCCTTGACTTACACACGCGCCGGGGTCTGCAGGGCGAAGCAGCGATGTGGCGTGACATATACTTGAGCCGCCGCACGCTTCTGCCCGCGCAGGTCCGTGCCTACGCAGCGAGAATACGCAGCCTGGATCTCGGCTGGTACGAGCATCTTGCGTTGGCGGATCTCTTCAGGCGCGCAGGGATGCCCGGTGCGGCAGAGAAGGCACGCCTTGCGGCAGCTGGATCCGCAGCCTGGACCGTCGGATCGCTGCTGAGCCTCCTGGCGCTGTTGGGGCTGCTTGGCCTCATCGGGGTGGTGCTCCTCAGATGGTATGTTCTGCGGAAGGGGGGTCAGCGCGCTGAAGCCGCTGTCCGGGAACCAGCCGGTTATGTCCGGGAACTGAGGGCAGGGCTTCTGCTTGAGGCATTCGTCGTCTATCTGGCCGTCACGGTCGTCACGCAGATGACCGCGGGGGTAATCGCCGGAGCCCGCATGGCCGTAGTGGGTGAGGCAAGCCCTACAGCGGAGGCCTTGTTCACCGCGTGCGTGTACGTGCTGTCAGGACTTCTGGCGCTGCTCTATCTCGCCTACCGACTGCGCTCCGTCGGATGGTCTTGGCGCCTTGTTGGCTTTACGACGCGAAATCCGTTCCGCGACATCCTCTGGGGGATAGGTGGCTACGCGGCGGCGCTTCCGCTTCTGCTTATCGCCGGGGTGATATCCCGGTTCGTGGGCCGATTTGTGGAGAGCCCGACTAACCCGGTGATTCCACTGTTTGCCGAGACGGAAACCCTTGTCGGCCGTGCGATTCTGTTCGCTCTCGCTGTCCTGATAGCTCCGTTTGTGGAGGAACTGTTCTTCCGAGGCGTGCTGTTCAACAGCTTCCGTGCAAAGTGGAGTGTCGCGGCGGGGATTGTGCTCTCGGCGGCGGTTTTTGCGTCGGTGCACCCGCTGCCGGTTCAGTTCCTGCCCATCTTTGTGCTGGGGTCCGTATTCGCAACACTCTTCCATGAGAGGGGCTCGCTGCTCTCGTCAGCGGTGGCGCATGGCTTGAACAACGGCGTGCTCTTTGTGCTGATTCTGATACTGACAGGTGGCTAGCGGAATGTGCTCGACGACGTTGGGTGTAATCCTGGTGATATATGCGGTCATCCTCTGGATGCTCCTGTTTTTCGCATGGCGCAGAGGCTACCAGGAGTGGAAACGCAACCGGGCCGGTCGCCTCCAGAGGTTCTCTGCGCGCGTAATCGAGACGCGTGAGAACATTCTGCCGTCAAAAGGCTCGGAGGCTCGGCCTGCCGTCGAGCGCCTCCTCACCTTCCAGTTCGACGGACGGCAGGGCGAGTACAAAGTCGAATCCGCCACCTATGAGGCCGCGCGAGTCGGACAGGAGGGCACGCTCTACCTCAGCAGCGGACGGTTCGAGAGATTCGAGCCGAAGTCAGGGAGCGAAGAGGCTGAGGACGTCTATCGCAGAGTAGTCGGAAGCTGACATGTCCATACAGAGAACGCTCCTCAAAGTTCGCGTAAATCCACGAAGTTCTCGGAATCAGATCACCGGCTGGCAGGGCGATGTGCTTGGTGTCAAGGTCACCGCTCCGGCCGTTGAGGGTGCCGCGAACAAAGCCTGCATTGAGTTCCTGGCCGATCAGTTGGGCGTGAAGAAATCGCATGTCACGCTCGTCACCGGTGCCGCGAGCCGAGAAAAGGTGTTTGAGATCACGGGAATCTCGCGCGAGGACATTCATCGCCACCTGGCTGGGCACTCCGATTCCTAGCTGCTCACAACCCGCGGGAAGGCATTACTCCAACACTCCACTACTCCAATACTCCATCCCCGGCCCCTTTGAAATGTTTTCTAGTACATGAACGTCTACCCGGTATTTTTGCTAGAAATTCAATGCCAGCATTAATACTGGCATGAATCTTGCAGCCCCCTCTATGTGAGGTGCCTCTGTCATCCCACGGATGGCATAAGTACAACTCCTGGCCTGCCGGGGCAGAGATGGCAGGTTTGGGAGACTGTTGCCTTGGGTATTAACCTCGTACCCTGGCGCAGAACGGGAAGGAGTAAGTACAGGTGGAAAAGTGCTTCTGGTGCGGTGCCTTGAACCAGTCTGATGAAGAGTCCTGTGTTTGTTGCAACCGCAGCCTTCGGTGGTCTTCCTTTCTAGTGGCGATCTTGCGTCCCTCGATCGGGGAGATATTGGGAGCCCCTCCTGAGAGCCAAGCATCCGCGTCTGAATTCAGCCGTTCCGAGTATCCCGTCCTAGTCCCGTAGACCAGGCTGTCTGAGACCTGGATACCGCGGCCAAGCTGCCCGGTATCGCATTCTCATTCGCACGGTCGTTCTCATGAACCATGGGAACGGCCGTTTTCTTGTTGGTAGGGAGGTGTGTTCCCAAGCCGCGTTTAAGGTCTAAGATGCCAGAGCATAAGGAGGCAGGGCCGTGCTGGATGTATTTGATCTGCTGGACCTTGAGCGCCCCGGCCTGGAGGCTGTAAAGGCAGCGGTGACGTCCGGGAACTGCAACCGGGCAAAGGGATTGCTTGTCGAGTACTATAGGACCCGCGGGCAGCCCGGTTGGTGTTCTGATAAGTTGGAGCAAAGGCTGTTCGTGTTTCAGGATGATGCAACAGCCGATGAAATCCTGGCGCGGAAGTTCACCATTCTTCTGAAAACGGCTCAGCTGGAAGGCAAGATCGCCTGGGCTACTAATCCGTTTGGCGACCGCGAGTGGACGTGGGTACTGAACCGCCACTATTTCTTCCAGACGCTCGCTCAGGAGTATCAGCGCACCGGGGATGAGGAATACGCCGCGGATTTCAATGAAATCGTCGCCGACTGGGTAATCAGCAACCCTGTCCCGGCGGAGTGTGCGAACGACAGCGCGGCCTGGCGCACGATAGAGGCGGGCATCCGGATGCTCAGCTCGTGGCCGATGGCCTGGCATTTCTTCAGAAACTCGCCCAGCTTCACCGTGGACGCTCGGATCCTGATGCTGAAGTCATTCGCCGACCACGCCGATTATCTGCTGAAGTTCCCGACGGCCTGCAACTGGACTCTTATGGAGAACAACGGCCTTCTGCACGTCGGCGCGCTTTTTCCGGAGTTCAGGGATGCCCCGGAGTGGCGCGAGGCGGCGATCGGACGCTTGTCCGAGGGAATGGCGGCACAGGTATACCCGGACGGCGCTCAGTTCGAGTTGACGGCCTCCTACCATACCCTCAGTCTCTGGAACTTCCTCCAGCCGATAGTCCTGAAACGGATCGCTCCCGGATTCGATTTTCCAGCAGAGTACTATGATGGGCTGAGGAGGATGATGCAGTTCAATGCCGGCATCATGCGGCCCGACGCAAACTGGCCGATGATCAACGACTCCGACCTGGGCAGCGCGTCTTACTGGATTGTGGAGCCGGCTATCTCGCTCGGCGCGGACAAGGCGCCGGAGACCAAGGCTCTGCTGGAAATCGAGCGGGAGCGCGATTCCGTCTTCTTCCCCTACGCCGGGATATCTTGCATGCGAACCGGCGATGGTCCGCAGGATTTGTATCTGATGATGGATGCCGGGCCCTTCGGCGAGCGGCACCAGCACGAAGACAAGCTGAATATCGAGGTCTGCGCCTATGGCAGGGCGCTTGTTGTGGATCCCGGGCGCTACTCTTATCACGTTGGAGCGCCTTTTCATGGGGCGGGCGGGCATAATCTTATCCTCGTGGATGGGATGGGCCAGAACCGCGCAGCAACCGATCCGAGCAGGTGGGTCGTGAAGGCGCCTGCGCCAGGTAATCGGTGGGTGTCGTCGGCGGAGTTTGACTATGCCGAAGGTGCATACGACGAGGGCTTCGGGCCGCAGAACGACGCCTCCGTGGCCCATATTCGGAAGGTCTTCTTCGTTAAGCCGGAATACTGGATTGTGATTGATCTCCTGAGGGGCGATGGCGAGCACAAGTTCGAGCAACTCTGGCATTTCGTGCCGGGAAAAGTTGCGGCGGGCAGGGGTTTCGCTCGAACCGACGTTCCTGATGCCGCGAACTTGGCTGTGGTGAGGTCGGATGACGCGGAAGTTCGCATTGTTGAGGCGGAGGAGACGCCTGTTCTGGGATTCGTTTCCTACCAGTACAACGAGCGCGAGCCTGCCCCCACGGCGGTTTTCACCAGAACTTGCGTAGCGCCGATAGCCTTTGAGACTGTGCTCTATCCGTCTCCTGCGGGCAAAACTGTTGTTCCGGAAGTCCGGCCGCTGAGGTGCACGATAGACGAAACGGAACCCCGCCCCGGACAGATATCCGCGATTTCCATCCGTCTTCCCGAATGCGAGGACATTTTCGTTATCTGCCACGAGCAGGAGATGGTCGGCAGGGTCAAGCGATTCCTGGGCTTCGAGTTTACCGGCGACGCAATCTGGATGCGCACGGATTTGAAAGGCGGCGTTGTAAGGACGCTTCGCGTCGGCTGTTGACCACGCGCGGGTTTCTGTGCTATATCAGGGCATGGATCGCGCCAGGATGCTCGGCCAGTACTTCACCCCCGAGCCGGTAGTCGAACTGTGCTACCGTATGCTCCGAGCCCTCGATTCCAATGCCCGGTGTCCGCGCATTATTGACCCTGCGTGCGGCGAAGGTGCTTTTCTGGCCTATGCCCTGGAGCACGGCATTACTTCTCCAGATCGGCTTTTCGGCATCGAGAAAGACAATCGGATGGCGGCAGCCTGGAAAGAAAACGGCTTGCTGGGCCGCGCGAACCTTTTCATCGGCGACGGCTTATGCGTACTGGGAGATGTGGACAGAACTACATCCACCCACACTCCCATCCACCCACACTCCCATCCACCCACACTCCCATACCCCCATACTCCTTTCGACTGGGTCGTCGGCAATCCTCCATTCGGCACATTGAGCCTGAGATCGTCGCCGGACTTCGAGCAGCTCGCTCGCGCCATCAGGGAAAACTTCACGATATGGCGGGATGGACAACACGCCGCCGATCTCGCCAAGTATCGGATCGAGGTGCTCTTTCTGGAGCGCTTCTGGCAGCTTGCGAGGCCGGGCGGATACGTCGCGATGGTTGTGCCTGACGGAATCCTGGCGAACGCACGGCTTTCCTACGTGCGTGAATGGCTCTCGAGCCGCGCGGCGATCAGGGCGATTGTCAGCCTTCCCCGGCACACGTTTTACCGCACCGGCGCGGCTTCGAAGGCCAGTGTATTGGTTTTCCAGAGGAATCCTGCGCTTCCGGGCCGTGTATTCAGCGCCGCACTCGAATCTCGTGCCTCCTGGCAGGCTGGAATTGAGCGCCTGGCCGAGCAGTTCGCCGATTTTGCACAGTGGTCGGCAGCCGACGAGCCAAACCTCACCCCCGGCCCCTCTCCGATGCGGAGAGGGGAGAAGGTGCTCCTCCCTCCGCTTCGGGGGGAGGCAGGAAGGGGGGTAGGTCAATCCGCAACCCGAAATCCCAAATCCTCCTATGCCAAGGCTCCGGCGGACAAGTCCGAAATCGAATGCCTGCCGTGGGTGGTCTTTCCGGCGGAAATCTTGTCCCCAGGCGACAGATTGGATCCTGCCTACTATCACCGTAAATACACCGAAAACCTCCGCCTCCTGAGGGGCCTGCCGAACGCGGTCACTTTGGGCGAATTGATCGAGTACACGACTTACGGCCAGGTGGGGAAACGGGAGTTGGCGGAATCCGGCGTCCGGCTGCTGACACCTGCGAACCTCGTCACAACCGGCGAGGGCTTCGTGATCGGGGTGGATATCCGTTCACCCGAACGGTTTGTGCCACCAGGCTCTCGTAATGATCCGGCGCGGAGCCGACTACAAAAGGGCGACCTGCTTCTGGCAAACAGTGGGGTAGGGTGCATCGGCCGGGCGGCGGTCTTCTACTCGGACGAGCCGTGCAATATCAGCCAGCACATCAATCTCGTGCGTGTCAGAGATGTAGAGCCGGAGTACCTGGCGGTCTACCTGCAAACGCGGTTCGCCCGCCTTCAGATCCACCGCGAGAAATGCGGCGTCGGCCCGTGTGGAATCAACTTCGACCGGATAAAGTCAATACTAGTCCCGATCTTGCCGCAGGAGGTTCGTCGGGAGATAGTGGAGAGGTATCGGCAGCTTTCCAGCCGGCCCGATACCGCAGGCCGCCCGATCCGCAGCCTGGTGGAACGGCTGGAACAATTGATTCTGCTAGGGCAGAATGCGGATGATTCGGGACTTTGAGGGCTGCCCTAAGTCTAATCGTTCTTCGAGATGATCGCTTCCAGTTTGGCCATCAATGGTGGCAAGTCATCAGTAACCGTTTCCCAGACGCGGTCAAGATCAATATCGAAATACGCATGAATCAGTCGGTTTCGCATGCCGATAATACTTGTCCAAGGTAAACGTGGACAAGCTGATCGTCCCTCAGCACTAACCTTTGAAGCTGCCTCTCCGATTATCTCAATAGCGTGAACAAGCGCAAAAGTTAGCATGCGATCAGCGTCGAGGTCCTGTCTGTTTCGATTGTTGGTGAATGCAACGGCTTCCTGCGCGGCCTCCAGCATATGGCGCAAACGAATAGCATCGTCTTTAGGCAGCATATTGCACCTCAGCTTTCGCTACAACTTCATCTCTGAAGTACCTGCTCAGGTCATTGGGGGTCCGCATATCTGCTTTCTGCCCGATGATGCGGGAAAGTTCTATTTCCATTTCGGCCATGCGCAGCAAACCGACGCGGTAATTCGGCTCGAATTCCACCAGAACATCAACGTCGCTGTCCGGGCGAAATTCATCTGTCAAAACCGACCCAAAGAAAGCTAGCCTGCGGATATGGTTGCGACGGCAAAAGTCGGCTATCTGCTCGGGATTAACGTGGATGTGCAAGCTCATGGAGGTTATCCTCCTCTGCAGGATCGGATCATACATTTCACCACTCAGGTAACTTCTTCCTGCTGATGTCCATCTGGCAGCCTGGCAGCCAAAACTCCCGGTCTTACGGATTGTCGCTCCGGGCCTTCGCAACCCTTGACCTTAAGGCAGTTGAGGGGGTGAACTTCCCTGGCGAACCGGTGTTTTTAGAGCTGAGCCTTTGGTCGAGGCGTGTATGAAGCGCCTGCTCAATGGTTCTAAGCAAATGGTGATCCATCTTGCCGCGGGGTTCCAGGCGCATAAACATATCATGCAGCAAGAAGTGCATTCCATCAAGACGTTCCCCTGGGATGGCTTGTTTTGAATTTACTATGTAATCGACAAGCGGCTTTACGAAGAAGTATCCTAGTTCAGTAGCGAGCCCTGCGAGGAAAGCTAAGTGCAGTTTTGGTTCAGATTCGAGCAATCCGGAGTGTTCAAAGACAACCATAGTAAGGCGCTCAATGTCGCGGTCTCGCCTGGGAAACCTTGGCATATCCGTTTCAAACATTCGGGTTTGATCCCGGAGCATGAGCTTCATTTCTTCCAACGCTTGAAAGACCGCAACGCTGGTCGGATCTTCGCTTGCCTTCTTTCCTGATTTCTGGTTCGCGAAATGCGCCTCGACCGTAGCGCGAAATTCCGCAACACATTTGCTGATCATCTCGTCACGTGGTTTTGCCTGAGTTCCCTCGATTAATTCCTTGCACAGCTTTACCAGTTCTTTTTCTTCTGCGCCGCAGTTTTGAAGCGCAGCAAAAGGCCCCTTATAGGCATCTTCGCGGGAAATTCCAAGTCCGACACCAAAAACCACACCATCAGACTTTCCTTTTCCCAGGCCGGCTTCGAATAGAATCCACGGACGACTTACGCTTGCCGGAGTCAGCAGAGCTACAATGTGCTTTGCCTTGTTTACGCTTTCACATATCCAGCGGAACCATTCCTCGCCGTATTGGATTCCCCCACCAAACTGTTTTGCGGTTGATCTGAAAGTGGGGACTACACCAGCGCTTACGTTGTGGATAAGTAATTCAAAAGCCTCGGCAAGAGGCTCGTCCTCGTGGACGTGGCTTATGAACACACCTCCCGGTTCGATGGGGGCTGTGGCGGTGGTGCTCGCCTCGTCCGGCTTTGTAGCGGCCTTGCGTCGCATTAGTATCCCCTCCTATACTGGTACTACGGCGTTATCGGCGCTGACATTAGAGAAAACATCTGTACTTACACAAGCTACCAGCCATGCCCTAATGTGACCCTTGTATAGATGATTCACCATAAGGCACTTTTTTCCTGCTCTGATGTAACGAGTGTACAACTCCAAGTCGTTACAGGATTGCACTATGGGGGTCCAGCACATAAAAGGGCCGGGGATCACAAGACCCCCGGCCTCGGTGTTTCTAGCCATGCCTACTATGACGAAGCGCCAAGCCCTACTTGCTCTCGATGGGCTCCGGCAGGTCTTCCACCGCGGTTTGCGCCTCCGCTACGACTTCCCCCTGGACCGTGATGCCGCCTCGCTTGTTGAATGCGACTGCCGCGGCAAGTGCGAATACGGTTAGCAGCACTATTGCAGTTCTCACAGCAGGGGCGATCGGAGCAATGGCGATCGGGGCGGCCAGGATGCCGACCAGGTTCATGACCTTGATCAGCGGGTTCAGCGCCGGGCCGGCGGTGTCCTTGAACGGATCGCCGACGGTGTCGCCTACCACAGCGGCCTTGTGATACTCAGTGCCCTTTCCGCCGAATAGGCCCGCTTCGATCTTCTTCTTGGCGTTGTCCCACAGGCCGCCTGAATTCGCAAGCAGGACGGCCATGAGCTGGCCGGTCAGGATCGCTCCGGCGAGATAGCCTCCCAATGCCGCCGCGCCGCGCATAGGGTCCGTGTACCCCAGTCCGAATGTCACCAGGATTGGAGTCGCCACAGCCAGGATTGCAGGGCCGAGAAGTTCCTTCTGAGCGGCCGCGGTGCTGATTGCCACGCATCGGGCGTAGTCGGGCTTCTCCTTGAAATCCATGATGCCCGGATGCTCGCGGAACTGCCGCCGCACCTCCTCTACCAGCAGGAAGGCAGCGCGGCTCACCGCTTTGATGGCGAACGAGCAGAACAGGAACGGCACTGCGCCGCCGATGAGGAATCCGATAAAGACTTCCGTCCACTCGATGTGGAGGCCGATTTCCAGCAGGTTGGCGTCCGCCATGAAGGAGCGGAAAAGTGCCGTCGCGGCGATGACGGCGGTCGCGATCGCAAACCCCTTGGTCAGCGCTTTGGTTGTGTTGCCCACCGCGTCGAGCTTCGCGACGATCCTGGAGGCAGGAGAGTCTTCGCCCTGCTCCCTGAGCGCGCCGGACATCTCGAAGATTCCGTTTGCATTGTCGGAGATCGGGCCGTAGGTGTCCATCGCCAGGATGTAGCCGGTCGTGGTCAGCAGCCCCAGGCCCGAAAGAGCAATTCCATAGGCCGCCAGAGCGGCATTTCCCGCGAATATCAGATAGGATCCGAATATCGCACCGGCGATCGCCACTATTGACCAGACGCTCGATTCCAGGCCGCTCGCAAAGCCGGTCAGAATGAGAGTGGCAGGGCCGGTTCTGGTGGCATATGCGGCCTCAGTCACAGGCCCTTTGTCAATATCGGTGAAGTGCTCGGTCAACCTGCCGATCACCAGCGTTAGTACAATGCCCATGAAGTTCGCGCCGGCGAACTGCCACCATTTGAACTGGCCTATGCCGCCCTTGAACATCCAGTAGCTCACCGCGCTGAAGCCAATCGTCGCCAGGATCGCCGATCCCCAGAAGCCGATGTTGATCGGTTTCATCGGGTCTATATCTCTGTCGTCGCGCCCTCGAACCATGAACACGCCTATTATGGAGGCTATGACTCCGACCGCGCGAACCAGCAGCGGATACATGATGAGCTTCGTCACATTACCTGCGCCGACTGCGCCTGCAGCCGCCGCGCCGAGGATGATCGCTGCCACCAGCGTAACCTCATAGCTCTCGAATACATCGGCCGCCATACCGGCGCAGTCGCCCACGTTGTCGCCCACATTGTCCGCGATGGTCGCCGCGTTCCTGGGGTCGTCCTCGGGGATCCCCTTCTCGATCTTCCCTACGAGGTCAGCGCCGACGTCGGCCGCCTTCGTGTAAATGCCGCCTCCGATCCTCATGAAAAGAGCTGCCAGACATCCGCCGAAGCCGAAGCCGATCAGAACCTTCATGGATTGCTCTTGGAAGATGAAGAAGATGATCGTCGCGCCGAGGAGTCCCAGGCCGACGGTCGCCATGCCCGATACAGCGCCCGCCTGGAATGCGATCGCCAGTGCCTTCTTGAAGCTGGAAAGCGCCGCATTCGCAGTGCGGACGTTCGCGCGCACGGCCATATACATGCCTACGAAGCCGGCAATGTAGGAGGCGAATACGCCCATTAGAAAGGCGATGGAAACCCCTATCGGCACCGCGGCTTCCTGCGGCCTCGCGTAGATAGGCTTATACAGGAAATAGAGGCCGATGGTGATTAGCGCTACGAACCAGATCATCGTCTTGAACTGGCGCTTCAGGTAGGCCATCGCGCCTTCCTGGACCGCCGCGGATACCTCTTGCATGGCCGCCGAGCCGGGACTCTCTTTCAGAACCTTGAGCAGCCATCCCAGCCCGAATAGGATGCCGACGATGGCGGAGAAGAAGACCACCCATAGGATCGAGTTCTCGAAGCTGCCAAAGGCCGGAAGCTCGATGGCCTCAGACGCCCGGGCGCCGTCCGCCAAGGCGAACACGCCGAGCACTGAGAAGGCCGCCGTCTTCGAGTAGCTGAATGGCCGGGCGCCCTCGGATGCGTGAAGCATGATTCACAATTCTCCCTTCTGAACGAGTAATCAGGCTGTGTTCAACCTGTTCCGGCGAGAGAACCGCCGGATTCAGATTACCCGAAAAACCCTTCCGATTATAGTGGCCTGCTTCCCCGATGTCAACCAATGCCTCGTAAGGCAGCCCGCGTACCGTGTGCGGATCGTCCCGCGTGATTCTAGATACTGGATGCTTGATGCTGGATACTGGATGTTGAACGTTCAATGTTCTCCCCTTCTCCCATTCACCCATTCTCCCTTTCGCCCGGTCGCCAAGTCTCCCATGCCCGATGCCCCGCTGCTTGCTTTTTTCAGGTGGATCGGGTATTCTGTATCCACGTTTTGAACTCGTTTGGCAGAATGGGGTAGGGTAATGTCACCCGGTGGCTGGTTCAAGAGAAGATCGAAAGCTGCTAACAAGGCCGTCAGAAAACAGCTCGACGCCCTGCCGGACGGGCTTTGGACCAAGTGCTCGAAGTGCAGCGAGATACTCTTCAGCAAAGAGCTTGAGAGGAACCTAAGAGTCTGCAACAGGTGCGGCTATCACTTCAAGCTGGGGGCTGCCGAGCGCCTGGCGATCACTGTGGACGAAGACAGCTTCGTTGAGATGGACACTGATCTGGTCAGCGTGAATCCACTCGATTTTCCCGCATATGAGTCGAAGATAGAGAAATGGAAAACTGCTTCGGGTCTGAACGATGGCATGGTCACAGGGGTCGCGGCGATCGGCGGTCAGCCTGTCGTGATTGGGGTAGCCGATTTTGGGTTTCTCGGCGGCAGCATGGGATCGGTCTACGGTGAGAAGGTGACCCGTGCGTTTGAGCGGGGCATGGATGAGAGGCTGCCCGTTCTGATAGTGAATACGTCTGGTGGCGCGCGCATGCAAGAGGGCATCATCTCGCTGATGCAGATGGCCAAAACGAGCGCGGCCGCGGCGCAGTTCGACCGGGCTGGGCTGATGTACATCGCGATCTTTGGCGACCCTACGATGGCTGGGGTTCATGCCAGTTTTGCGATGTTGGCGGATGTTATCATAGCTGAGCCCGGGGCGCTCATCGGCCTTGCAGGCCAGCGGGTTGCAGCGCAGGCCCAGGTGCTCAAGGAGCCGCCCGGATATCGTCTTGCGGAATGGCAGTTGGAGCATGGGATGGTTGACATGGTACTTCCCCGCAGGGAGATCAGGGACACTCTGATCAAGCTGCTCGATTGCGGCGCGCGGAGGCAGTAATGGCGCTTAACGTCCTTGACTTCGAAAAACCTATCGCCGAGCTGGATGCCAATATCGCCCAGTTGAAGCAGGTTTCCGAGCAGGAAGGGGTAGACCGAAGTGCAGAGATAGCCGCACTCGAGGAACATAGAGATCGGCTTATTGCGGAGATATTCGCCAACCTTACTCCGTGGGACAAGACGCTCCTGGCCAGGCATCCGAACAGGCCCTATACGTTAGACTACGTCCGCGCCATTTTCGACGATTTCGTCGAGCTGCACGGCGATAGGCTCTTCGCAGATGACAAGGCGATCATCGGCGGGTTTGGCTTCCTGGATGGGAAGCCGGTTATGGTCATCGGCCAGCAAAAGGGCCGCGACCTGAAAGAGCGGCAGTTCCGCAACTTCGGATGCGCGAAGCCCGAGGGATACCGGAAAGCCCTCCGCCTGATGAAGATGGCGGAGAAGTTCGGTCGCCCGATCATCAGTTTCGTAGACACTCCAGCGGCGGACTGCAACTTCGGCTCGGAGGAGCGCGGGATAAGTGAGGCCATCGCCCGGAATATGCGCGAGATGTCGGTGCTGAAGGTTCCGGTGATTGTCGCCGTGACGGGAGAAGGAGGAAGCGGCGGCGCCCTGGGCATCGCTGTCGGAGACCGAATCCTCATGCAGGAGCACGCGATCTACTCGGTGATTCCTCCTGAGGGCTGTGCCGCGATCCTCTCCGAGTTCCAACGCGATCCCCAGAGGGCCCCAGAGGCAGCCGAGGCCATGAAGATCACAGCGCAGCATTGTCTTGAGTACGGCGTGTTAGATGAGATCGTCCCTGAGCCGCTGGGCGGTGCGCACAGGAACTATGAAGTTGCGGCGGCGAACGTCAAGGCTGCCATCGTGCGCAACCTCGCCGCGGTGGAGAAGCTCTCGCCCAAGAAGCTGGTCGAGCAGCGGTATCAGAAGTTCCGACGCATGGGGGTGTTTGCCGTCGTCACTGAGTCGCTAGAGGCAGCGAAGGCCGGGTAGGTTTTCTTCCGTGAATGCATCAGGCGTTTTCCATTAGTAGGGATTTGTGGCCGTGTCTTGAAAAGTGCTGGCGCTCGGATATGAAACGTTTTCGCGTGAATGGCAGTCAAACTATATGAATCAGCGAGTAGCGCGCAGCACTGTTGCTGGAGTTAGCTTTTCAAGCCCGTGCCGAAGATGCGCTCAGAGTTTGGTTCGGAGATGGGGGCTATGGCGACCCGTTTTGGATTGCGCTGCACTGCTCCACCTGCAAAACGGTGCGGTTTCACGTTGATAGAGCTTCTGGTTGTCATGTCCATCATCATGGTGCTGGCGAGCATGCTTTTCCCGACTTTTGCCCGCGCCAGGGGTGTCGCACGCCAGACGGTCTGCATATCGAACCTGCGACAGTGCGGCATGGCGCTTCAGTTGTACCAGCAGGACTGGGAAGAGACGATGCCCGCACAGGATCTTTCACAACTGTCGGGATTCTTCGGCGCAACGTCTCCCAGAACTATCGCCGGCCCAGAGGACGTTGTCTGGATCGGCCAGCTGTATCGGTACTTGAAAAGCTCGGAAGTGATGCGGTGCAAGGCTGCGGAGGTAGGTACTGTTGACACGTTCAACGGCATGCCATTCGGTTTCGGGCTCAATCTTGAGTTGACATATCACTGCGGCCCGGGAGGCGGGTCCGGCTATACGTGGTACGGCCCCAAGGTTAGCGTGCTGTCCGCACCAACCGGCGCAATGATGATGGCTGATTGTTCGAGCTTCACGTTTGTGCAGACGCCGGAGGGCATGATGGATGTTGCCTACGCCAATGCGCCCGCCGGCACATATGAGGCCGGAGCGATCGGATCCGAGTCTCACACGCGTCATGTCAGCGGGTCGAATGTCTTGTTTGCAGACTGTCATGTGAAGTGCTACTCTCCCCAAAGGCTGCTTTCCGAGATTCCGCCGTTGGAGTAAGCTCGGCAATCCTCTCCCCTGAGATACGACCAACCAGTGGCGATTCTGTGAATTTGCTTGCGCTAGCATCCACTCCTGGACGCGCGCGTGCGGAATGTTGTACCCTCTGCTGGCAACCAAGTATGACCCCACATATCCCTTTATTTACTCCTAGGCAAGCGGGCTTGCGAGTATCGGTCCTGGAATTGCAGAAGTGCCACTCCCCGCCAGAAAAGTTCCAGGAAAATTCTTCGGCCTGTCATGGCAGAGTGATTGACAAACTGCTAGTGCGCCGGTATAGTAGGGTAGCAAGTGGTGTCGGAGGGCGACCCGATGGAGGCTGGGGGATGTTCCGTGGAGGCTTCACGCACAACCTGGACGATAAGGGCCGAATAATCATTCCTCAGAAGTTTCGGCTCCTCTTGGGCGAGAAATTCGTGATCACCAAGGGCCTGCATAGGTGTCTCTGGGTATTCCGGGAAGAGGAGTTCCGCAACCTGGACGAGCGCCTGAAGGCACAGCCGATGCTCGATCCGGGTGCAGTTCGCCTCCAAAGGTTTTTCTCCGCCGACGCGGTGGATGGGACCACTGATGCGCAAGGCAGGATAGCTCTCCCGCTGAACCTCAGGGAATACGCGGCGATTGACAAGGAAGTAACGATCGTGGGGACGGGCAATCGGATTGAGATCTGGAGCAAGCCCAAATGGGAAGAGGTGACTTCCTCGATGACCGACGAGTCAATCGGCGAGGCTGCCCGAGAGCTTGGAATCGGATAGCGCGAGTTCGCCATGCGTGAGTTCCACAAGCCCGTGATGGTGGCGGAAGTGTTGAGCTCTCTGCAGCCGCAGAGCGGGCAGACGTTCATCGACTGCACTGTGGGCGGCGGCGGCCACGCACTCGAGATCGTGAAGCGCATCCTCCCGGGCGGTAGACTGGTCGGGATTGACCGTGACGAAGAAGCGCTGCGTGCTGCGGCCCGATACCTCGGGCCTTATTCCGAGAATGTGATCCTTGAGAAAGGCAATTTTGTGGACCTGGAAGCGATCGCTGCCGGACTTGGCTTGCAAGCGGCTGACGGGGTCTTGTTCGACCTTGGAGTATCCTCTCGTCAGTTGGAATCGGCCGAGAGGGGATTCAGCTTCAGGTACGAGGCTCCGCTTGATATGCGGATGGACACAGCGCAGACTGTCACCGCGCGAGAGCTGGTTAATTCACTGTCTGAGCGCCGGCTCGCTGAGCTCATGTGGAAGTTCGGCGAGGAGCGGTGGGCCAAACGGATAGCAAAGTTCATTGTAGAGCGCCGCGCCCGGCGGCCCGTAGAGACAACCTCAGAACTCGTTGAGGTCATCCTGGCGGCGATACCAGCCGGCGCAAGGACGGAAACAATCCATCCGGCGACCAGGACGTTTCAGGCGTTCAGAATCGCTGTGAATCGTGAGTTGGAATCGCTGCAGGCGGGTCTGGACGCCGCGATCCACCTGCTGCCACGGTCTGGAAGGGTGTGCGTCATATCCTACCACTCGCTGGAGGACAGGATAGTCAAGCAAACCTTTGCAAGGCAAGCCGGAAGGTGTGTCTGCCCTTCCGCCCTTCCGGTATGCGCATGCGGAGCTGAGAGAAGAATCAGAATACTCACGAAGCGCCCAGTGGTTCCGTCTGAGGACGAAATCCGCGTGAACCCGAGGGCGAGAAGCGCCAGATTAAGGGCGGCTGAGAAGATTTGATGGACAGGTTTACACTTTCGGTTGGGGAAGAGGTGACTGGCAGATGTTGGCACAGAGGAGGCATGAGGTACTGCTTCCGATTGATCGCCGACCCAGAGGGCGCAGGCGGAAGAGCCTTCTCCGTATGTTGGTCCGGAGCCGCATGGCCTGCGTGCTCCTATTGGCGGTGGCCGTCTCCTTCGTGCTCAGCGTATACGTCGGCGCATACGCCAGAGCCACGGAGAACGGTTATCACAAGAGCGACCTCCTAGGCTGCCTCAGGGCGGTGAGTATCGAAAACGAGTCGCTGCGACTGAACCTGGATGCTATTCGCAAGCCCGATGACATCGAGGGATTCGCCCTTGCGAACGGAATGGTCCAGGGAAGCAAGATGGCGTATCTGAAGTCCATTCGCGAACCTCGCGTAGCGCGGAATGTGGAGCGCCAGGATATGAGATAGACTTCGGGGTAGTGGCCTGGGCTCCCCCGCATTACGTCGTTCGAGGAGTGGGCTTATGACATCGTAGGGTTGCGAGCCGGCTCCTGCAGGCGGCGGCCATGACTCATCTCGGGGTGGAGCGTTGAAGCGTCGCCTATCTTACGACCAATTCGTCCAGCGCCGTACCAAGAAGTTGTTCTACCTGCTGGCAATAGCCTACCTCGTGCTTGCAGCCCGCTTATTCTACATTCAAGTTATTCGTGCCCCTCACTTCAAGGCCAAGGCAGAGGAATTGATCGTCGCACGGACCAAGCTCATTGCCGGGCGCGGCACTATCTATGATCGGAACGGCAATAGGCTCGCGACTACCGTAGACGCATACGACATCGGCGTGCGTCCGGCTGCGGTCAGGGATAAGGCCGCCACGGCGGCCCGCTTGGCGCCCCTCATAGGTTGGGAAACCGGCGAACTCCTGGCGAAGCTGGACAGCCGGGCCAAGCCTTTCTACCTCCTGCGCGGGATTGATGCCAAAGTCGGCGCTGAGGTGCAAGAGGCCAAGCTTGCTGGAATAGATGTCCTCCGCGCCATGAAGCGCGTTTACCCGTGTGGCGGCCTGGCGTCTCACATCATCGGGTTTACCGACGTGGACGGCCGCGGTATTGCGGGCCTGGAGAAGAGCTACAACAAGGAGCTGCGTGGAGCCGACGGATACAGCATCGCGGAAAGAGATGCCAGGGGCAAGATCATCCCCGGGTCGCGAAGAGAGCGCGTCGAGCCAGTCCACGGCGATGACCTGGTGCTCACGATTGACAGCACTATCCAGCGCGCCCTGGAGACGTATCTGGAGGATTCGTTTTCCACATACAGCGCGGCAGGCGCGTCGGCCGTTGTCATGGATCCGAAAACGGGCGAGATCCTGGCGCTGGCGAACATGCCGACCTTCGACCCGAACGAGGTGGGCAAATCGGACCCGGCCAGTCGTCGAAACCGCGCAGTTACGGACCTTTACGAGCCCGGGTCAACCCTGAAGACGGTGACCGCATGTGCTGCCCTTGAGGAGAAAGCCATTGATTTGGACGATACCTTCTACTGCAGCGGGAGCATGCGCATCGGTCGGCGCACGATCAGGTGCTCGCTGCACCCGCCATTCATGAACGGGCATGGCGCCTGCAACGTCGCAAAAGTGCTTCGCTACTCGTGCAATATGGGCGCGGCAGGCATAGGACTCAGGCTGGGCAAGGAGAAGCTCTACGCATACGAGAAGGCATTCGGTCTCTACGAGAAGCCTGGCTCGGGGCTGCTCGGCGAGGTGTGCGGCTGGCACGACCGCTGGCAGGACTGGGCGGACGTCCGTCTCGCAAATATCGCTTTTGGGCAGGGCATCGCAGTGACTCCGCTGCAGATGGCCAGGGCATATGCCGCCGTCGCCAATGGCGGAGTGCTGATGCGTCCCTACGTCGTCAAAGAGATGCGATTTCCCGATGGCAGGCCCGAAAAGGTTTTCGGGCCTCACACGGTCAGGCGCGTGGTGTCTGAGGAAACGGCCGGCTTGGTTTCCGAGATGCTGTGTGCGGTGGTCAGCGGTGGCACAGGCAAGACGGCGAGGGTGGATGGGTACAGGGTTGCCGGCAAGACCGGCAGCGCCCAGAAGGCCAGCACTACGGGACGTGGGTATGCTTCCGGCAAGTTTGTCGCATCGTTCGTCGGGTTTCTTCCGATCTCCGATCCGCGCGTGGTGATCTTCGTGTTGGTGGATGAGCCCAAGGGGATTCACTGGGGAGCGACGGTCGCTGCGCCCGTATTCCAAAGCGTGGCCAGGAAGGCTATGTGGCACATGAAGGTCCCGCCGGACGACCCGACTTCGGAAGCAGCCCCGGTAGCCGGAGGGACGGGGAAAACCGACCAGGGAGGGGGCAGGAGAGGCTCTCCCAGCCATGGCGAGATGCGAGGCTGAGAACCACGACCGGTTCCTTGGCGTTCGGCGCTCACGATTCACAGGTGGTTATTCGTATGCTATAATTCTCAGGCAGGGGTTTGCGGGATTCGCGTGTGGATTCGCCCACACGTGGATGCACGAGTAGGAGTGGTTCCCTGGATCCCCTGTCCGTAGTCTGATAGTCCACGTTCGGAGGGAGTCTCGGCCGATGTTGCTAAGCGAATTAGTCGAACCGCTGGAAGAAAAGCGCCAGATCGGGTCGGGAAACCCGGACATAAGCTCGATCGCATATGATTCCAGGTGCGTCACCGCGGGGGCGCTTTTTGTAAGCACACGCGGACAACAGTTTGATGGCCACGACTTTGTGGACGAGGCGCTCCATTCCGGGGCATGTGCCGTGATGGCTGATGACCCCAAGCGTATCGAAGCCTTCCGCCTGGATGTGCCTCTTATCGCTGTACCTGACACGCGGCGGGCTCTGCCGATCCTCGCAAATCACTTTTTCGGTTACCCATCGCGCAGATTGAAGCTCGTTGGCGTCACCGGGACGAAAGGCAAGACCACGACGACCTATCTCATCGAAGGCGTGCTGCGGCAGGCTGGCCTCAGCGCAGGCGTCATAGGAACCCTCGGCGCTCGAATCCGCGGTGCGCCCGTCCCGTTGGAACGTACTACCCCAGAGGCTGTAGAACTCCAGGGATTGCTGGCAAGCATGGTATCCGAAGGGGTAGCTGCGGCTGCCATGGAGGTATCGTCGCATGCGCTGGCGATGCACCGAACAGACGGCTGCGAGTACGACGTCGGAGTGTTTACCAACCTGACACATGACCACCTGGATTTCCACGGCTCGATAGAGGACTATCTTGAAACAAAGCTCATGCTATTCGATAGCTATCCCCGTGCGTCGAAGAAACCGTTCACTGCGGTGATCAATGCGGACGATCCGAGGAGCGAGCGCGTCTGCCGCGCCACTTACGGCGACATACTCACCTTCGGGATCCGGAATCCTGCTGATGTCCAGGGTACGAACGTATCGGTCAATGCGAAGGGCGTGTCATTCCTCGTTCTCTGTCCGGCAGGACAGTTTCACGTCGCTCTCAGCCTTGGTGGGATCTTCAACGTCTACAACTCGCTGGCTGCGATCGGCGCAGCCTTGTCACTCGGGGTCGAGGCGGAGCAGATCAAATCCGGCCTGGAGTCCATACGCGCGGTGGATGGGAGATTCGAGTCCGTTGACTGCGGCCAGGATTTCGCGGTCATCGTGGACTACGCGCACAGCCCTGACAGCCTTGAGAACGTCCTGAAATCGGCCAGGGAGCTGACCCGCGGGCGGCTCATACTGGTGTTCGGCTGCGGCGGCGACAGAGACAAGATGAAGCGCCCGGTCATGGGTAAGATAGCCTCCGATCTTGCAGATTTGTGCATAGTTACCTCTGATAATCCTCGAAGTGAGGAGCCGCAGGCAATCATCAATGAGATCGTTGCCGGTATGGACGAACGAGCGAGTGTCGAGGCGATCGTGGATCGCCTCGAAGCCATCAAGCGCGCGCTCGACGCCGCCGGAGCAGGCGATCTGGTTCTCGTCGCGGGCAAAGGGCATGAGACCTACCAGATATTCAAAGACCGAACAGTGCATTTCGACGACCGTGAAGTAGTTCGCGAGCTGCTCTGCGGCTCTGGAAGTGGATAGCGCCTTGGAGAAGCTGTTCGTCCATGAGATAGTCACCGCTGTGGAGGGAGAACTCCTGCTGGGAGACTCTTCCTCGTGCGTAGTGGGGGTCAGCACTGATACGCGGACCGTTAAGCCGGGCGATCTCTTTTTTGCATTGAAGGGGGCGCGCGCCGACGGGCACCGATACGTTGGCGCTGCAGCCGAGGCCGGCGCCGCCGGCGTTGTGATTTCCGATGAGAGCGCGGCACCCTCACACCGCTCCGTGGCTGTCGTGAAGGTGGACGACCCGCTGTGGGCGCTGGGGGATCTCGCCAGGTACTACCGAAACAAGTTCGATGTGCGTATAGTAGGAGTAACCGGCAGCGTCGGCAAGACGACGACGAAGGAGATGCTGGCATCCATCCTGGCCCGAAAGTGGAAGGTGCTGAAGAACGCGGCAAACTTCAACAACGAGATAGGAGTTCCACTCACGCTTTTCCGATTGGATCGGAGTTATGATGTGGCCGTGCTTGAAATGGCGATGCGCGGCCTGGGGGAGATACGGCGGCTCGCATCCATTGCGGGGCCGTCGGTGGGCATCATCACGAACATCGGAATTGCGCATATCGAGCGATTAGGTTCGCAGGGCGCGATTGCAAACGCGAAGGCGGAGCTGCTCGAGGAGCTGCCTCCAGACGGGCTGGCGGTGATAAACGCCGAAGACGGCTATTTTGAGGTCATGAGGCGCCGGTTTAGCGGTCGGGTTGTCAGCTTCGGATCGTGCAAAGGCGCGGATGTGGTCGGCGCCAGGATCAAGTGCTCGAGTCTGGGGCGCTACAGCTTTGCTCTATTAGTTGAAGGCGGTGCTGTCTCGGTTAAGATGCCGGTTCTTGGGCATCACAACGTCTACAACGCCCTGGCTGCGGCTGCTGCCGCCGTCGGGATGGGCGTAGATCTGGGCACGATCCGCGATGGATTGGAGAGCTTCTCGCCGCCTGCCATGCGGATGGAGTTGGTCAAATCCAAGGCAGGCTACATAATCCTGAATGACGCGTATAATGCGAGCCCCGCCTCGATGCTTTCCGCTCTGAAAACCCTGGATGCGCTCACTGGGCGTAAGCGCAAGATCGCCGTGCTTGGCGACATGCTCGAATTGGGCAGCTATGCCCCGAAGGCCCATAGAGACATCGGCGGCTCGCTTGCGTGCAGCGATGTTCAGATGCTGGTCACCGTGGGGCCGCTTGGCAAGATGATCGGCGATGGTGCGAGAGGCGCCGGGTTTCCGGAGGATAGAATCCAGTCCTGTGCCGACAGCTCCGAGGCTGCGCAGAAGCTGGCTGGGCAGCTCGCTAAGGGCGATGCCGTTCTAGTCAAGGGTTCGCGTGCCATGAAGATGGAGGAGATAGTGAGGGTGCTGCTGAGTGACTAGCGCTGCTGCGGCCTTCTTGGTGGCAGCCGTGGTTTCCATGGCTGTCGGCGCGAGAGTGATTCGCGTGCTGGCCGGGCTGAAACTGCGTCAGACGATAAGCGAAGACGCGCCTGAACGGCATCGCGAGAAGCAGGGCACGCCCACAATGGGCGGCCTCATTATCTTGATCGGGGCTGCCGTCGGCGTAGCGGTTTGTCGGATGACCGATCCCAGGGTATGGGCTGTCGTATTGATGACGCTGGCATTTGCCGCACTGGGGTTTGTGGACGACTATCTGATCGCTCTGCGGGGAAAGTCACTCGGCCTGAAAGCCAGGCAGAAGCTGCTCGTGCAATTTCTGATAGCAATCGGCTTCGTGCTATGGGTAAATGCTAACCGAGCCGTCTATCCGACCGTATTACCTTTATGGGGCGACAGGACAATTGATCTCGCGTGGCTCTATTACCCGTTCGCGGTTCTCCTAGTAGTCGGCATGTCGAATGCGGTCAACCTGGCGGACGGGCTTGACGGCCTTGTGGCAGGGCTGGTTACCATAGCGGCCTCGACGCTTGGTGCACTGGTGCTCGGCGCGCATGGTGCCAACCTGGGTCTGGTGATACTGGCGTGGGCGCTCGCAGGAGGATGCCTGGGCTTTCTGTGGTACAACTGCAATCCGGCGAGGGTGTTCATGGGCGATATAGGTTCACTTGCCCTGGGAGCAGCCCTCGCGGGTATCGCAATCGCCGGCAGGAGAGAGTTCCTGTTTCTCATCGTCGGAGCGATCTTCGCAATTGAGGCGCTCTCAGTCATGATACAGGTGGTATCGTTCAAGACCACGCGCAGGCGCGTGTTCAAGATGACGCCGATCCACCACCATTTCGAGCTCTCCGGCTGGGCCGAGCAGAAGATCGTAACCAGGCTTTGGATTCTGCAGGGTTTGATTTCACTCGCGGCGCTTGCCTGGGTTGGGGTATTGCGATTATGGGATTGAGCAAGCAGACGGATTTCTACGGCAAGAGAGCGCACATCATCGGCATGGGGAGGTCCGGCCTCGCGGCGGCTGAGGTGCTCAGCTCCCTCGGCGCGACTGTGATCTTGCACGACCACAAGGATGCGGCGGAACTTCAAGATGCGCTGAACATGGTGCGCGAGCTCGGCCTGGAGACGAGAGTCGGCCCGGCCGCTTACGAAGGCATCGGCATGGCGGACATCGTTGTCACGAGTCCCGGTGTGCCGGATGCGTGCCCGGGCCTGGTCATGGCGGGAGACCGCGGCATACCCATAATGTCTGAGATTGAGCTGGGATACAGGATCTCTCCCGCGCCTATAATCGCCGTCACCGGGACAAATGGAAAGACTACGACTGCCGCTCTCATAGGCGAAATCCTGAAATGCGATGGCAGGCAGGTATATGTGGCTGGAAACATCGTGGCTGCGGAAATCCGCCTGCCCCTCGTGAGAGCTGCATTCCGTGCGTCGGCCTCCGAGGCCATCGTCGCAGAGATCAGCTCGTTCCAACTGGAATGGATAAGCACGTTTCGGCCGAGGGTGGCGGCGCTTCTCAACATCTCTGCGGACCACCTGGATCGGCACGCTGGCTTGCACGAGTACGTGCATGCCAAGGCTCGCATATTCGATTATCAGGAGACAGCGGACTACGCCATTCTGAATGCGGACGATCCCCGCGTGATGGCGTTTGCCCTCGGCATCAAGAGCCAGGTCTGGCAGTTCAGCCGCACGCGGGAAGTGGAGGCGGGCACATTTGCCAGGGGAAGCGAGGTCTGGATCAGGGCACAGGGCGAGGAGCAGTTCGTGTGCGACACGGCAGCGATGAAGTTGCGCGGCACGCATAATTTCGAGAATGTGCTCGCGGCAGCCGCGGCCGCCATCGCATTCGGAGCAGGCAGACACTGCGTGCAGGAGGCTCTCGACGCATTCGAGCCGTTGGAACACAGGCTGGAGCCGGTGACGCAGATCGGCGGCGTGGAGTTTCTCAATAATTCGATGTGTACCAATGTGGTTGCGGCGGTTCGCTCTCTGGAGGCGATAGGGAGGCCCGCCATCGTGATAGCTGGGGGCAAAGGCAAAGGCAGCGATTACGCGCCCCTCGGCGAGGCGTTCAATCGGTATGCCAAGCATGTGGTGCTGATCGGGGAGGATGCCGGCCTGATCGAAGCAGCGGCGCGTAGCGCCGGTTTCGACCGCATCAGCTCTGCGCGCTCTATGGAAGAGGCTGTGGAAGTCGCGTGGCAGCACGCCGAACCGGGAGACACGGTTCTTCTGTCTCCGGGCTGTGCAAGCTTCGATATGTTCAGCGATTTCGAACACCGCGGCCAGGTTTTCAAAGCTGCTGTGGTTGCGCTGGCGGACCGAATGGGAGTACAGCAATGAACACGAAGAGATTGCCCGATATGTGGCTTTTCAGCCTGACGATCGCGCTTCTCGTCATCGGCGTGTTCATGGTGTTCGATGCCAGCTACGGCCGTGCCGGTCAGGTCAAGTACACCGGTGGCGACAGCTTCTACTTCCTAAAGCGCCAGGCTGTATATGCGCTCGCTGGCATAGTAGCGATGTTCTTGGCCATGTACGTGCGCTACTGGAAGCTCCGGCGGTGGGGGCTGGTTCTGCTGCTTCTCTCGATCATCGGTCTGGCGCTGCTTTTCGTGCCTGGATTCGGCGTCCTGGTGCATGGAGCCAGGCGGTGGATAAGAGTGGGGAGTATTACTATCCAGCCGTCGGAGTTCGCCAAGCTGGGCCTGATTGTGTATCTGGCTGCCCTGCTGTCGGCCAAGAAGCGGGACATACGCGACTGGAAACACGGGCTGGTGCCGGCGCTGGCTCCACTCTTGCTAATAGGTGCGCTCGTTATGGCGCAGCCGGATATGGGCACGACGATCGTGCTGACGTGCACGGCATTGGCCATGGTTTATATAGCGGGCGCTCGGAAGCGTCATCTCGCGCTCGTGCTCGCCATTGCCTTCGTCCTGGGGTCTGCGCTCATTTTGACCTCACCCTACAGGCGTGAGAGGATACTCTCGTTCGTTGATCCATTTGAGGACTATCACGGCAGCGGCTACCAGGTCTGTCAGTCGCTAATCGCACTGGGCTCGGGAGGGGTACTTGGCGTTGGTGTGGGCGAGGGCCGTGGGAAGCTGTTCTACCTACCGGCGGAGTTCACGGACTTCATATTGGCAGTGCTGGGGCAGGAGATGGGCTTGATCGGCACTCTGGTAGTCGCCGGGCTCTTCCTCTGCTTTGGGGCGCGGGGATTCACGGTGGCTTACCGCACGAGGCACGATTTCGGCAGGCTGCTGGCCGGGGGTATCAGCGCTTTGATATGCGGGCAGGCGCTCCTGAACATGTACGTGGTTACATCATCTGTCCCTGCTACTGGTGTGCCGCTTCCATTCATCAGCTATGGAGGTTCATCCCTGGCGATGAACCTGCTGTGTGTGGGCATCTTGCTCGCGGTCTCCAGATATCCAGGGCCTATCGAGAGTTATGAGTATGAGAGTCGTGTTAACGGGGGGCGGCACCGGAGGCCACGCCTATCCGGCGATCGGTATAGTCGAAGCCCTGCGCTCAGCTCGTCCCGGCGGGCTGGATTGTGAGCTGCTTTACCTGGGGAGTAGGAACAGCCTGGAAGCACGGCTGGCCGCAGCAGCGGGGATACCGTTCTGCGGGTTGACCAGCCGGCCGCTTAAGAGGGTCTTTTCGCCGGGCACGGTTCTGACCGCAGCCGCGCTCGCCAGAGGTCTTGCCGAGGCTCTGGGAGCGCTGAACAGGTTCAAACCGGACGTTGTGATCGGGACGGGCGGCTATGTATCGGCGTCCGTGCTGCTGGCGCAGGCCCTGCGAAGAGGGCGAATAATCATCCACGAGCAGAACGCCGTTCCTGGACGCACGAACCTGTGGTTGAGCAGGTTTGCCTGCAAGATTTGCGTGACGTTTGAGGACTCGACCCGGTACTTCCCGCCAGGCAAGACGTTCGTGACCGGGCTGCCTATTCGCCTGGAGCTTCTGAGCCTGCCGGTCAAGGAGGATGCTCGGACGGCGCTGGGTCTTGAACCGGGCAGATTCACGATCCTGGTGCTGGGAGGGAGCCAGGGCGCCAAGCGGCTCAACAATGTCATTGCGGACGCGATTCCGCTGTTGAGCGAGCTGCCCGTTCAGGTGCTCCATCAGGCGGGAGAGCGAAACTACGAGGAAGCAGAAGCTCGCAGAGAGTCGGCCGGGTGGGACGGCTATCGCGTGTATGCCTACTTTGATGACATGAGGCCGGCTTACGGCTCAGCCGACCTCGTGGTGAGCAGATGCGGAGCGTCAACCGTAGCGGAGATAACGGCGGTCGGGCTTCCCGCGATATTTATGCCGTACCCTTATGCTTATGCCGACCACCAGAGGTATAACGGCGAGTTCGTCGCGCGAAAGGGTGGGGGCATAGTGATAAGCGACGCGGAGATCAGCCCCGAGCTCCTTACCGGTGTCGTCGAGCGGTTCCTGAAGTCGCCGGCAGATCTGGCGAAGATGGCGGAAGCCAGCCGAAGGCTGGGCAAGCCCCACGCGGCCAGAGACATAGCAGCTATCGCAGGGCGTATCGCGTAGTGCGTATCACGTAATTACGCAATACGCATCACGCATTCCGCGGTGACTATATGCGTAAGCCAGACATACCTGAAAGCGCACAAGTCCATATGGTTGGAATCGGCGGTGCGGGAGTGAGCGCCCTTGCCATAGTTATGGCTCAGATGGGCTACCGGATCACCGGCTCCGATCTGCGTCCGGACGCGGCAGCCGAGAGGCTCGCGCCGCTCGGGGTCACTGTATTCACCGGTCACGACGGTGCGCATGTGAGCGGTGCAGATTTAGTAGTGGCCTCGGCTGCCGTGCCGGACGACAACCCTGAGCTAGTCGCAGCAAGGGCTGAGGGCATTCCCGTCTGGTCCAGAGCCAGGATGCTGGGCTGTCTGATGTCGGGTAATGTGGGGATTGCGGTTGCCGGCACGCACGGGAAGACCACTACAACAGCGATGCTGGCCGCAATCCTGGAGGCCGCCGGGCTGGATCCGACCGTTCTGATCGGCGGCGACTTGGAGCTTCTGAACGGCAATGCCAAGCTGGGGCAGAGCGATCTGTTCGTCGCCGAGGCGTGCGAGGCGTTCAACTCTTTCCTCGAGCTCGCGCCGCGAATAGCCATCGTGTCGAATATCGAGGGCGATCATCTGGACTACCACGGCTCTCTCGAGGGTGTCGTCAGCAGCTTCCGCAAGTTCCTGTGTCAGATAGAGGCGAACGGCTGCGCCGTGATGTGCATTGACTGCCCGAACGTGCGTGAGATCATCCCGGCCATCGGCAGGCGGATCGTGACTTATGGCCTCAGCGAGGATGCGGATTGCCGTGCTCGCGATGTGGATGCCGCGACACCAGAGCCCTCGTTCCAGGTGGCCCTTCGGGGCCGCAGCCTGGGAATGTTCAGTCTGCGTGTCCCGGGCTTGCATAACGTGCAAAATGCGCTGGCTGCGATTGCTGTCGGCTGCGAGCTCGGCGCTGATCCTGAGTCCATCCGTGACGCGCTGGGCGACTTCCACGGAGCCGGCCGTCGGTTTGAGGTGCTGGGGACTGCCAACGGAATCATGGTGGTGGACGATTACGCGCACCACCCGACCGAGATTCGGGCGACGCTCGCCGCTGCACGAACCTGGGGACGGCGCATGGTGGCCGTGTTCCAGCCGCACTTGTACAGCCGAACGCAGCTCCTGGCGGGCGACTTTGCCAAGAGCCTGAGGGAGGCGGATGTAGTCTTCCTCACGGAGATCTATGCCGCGAGGGAGAAGCCGATGCCAGGCGTGAGCGCGGCAATGATCGCCGGCTTGATTAATCAGGACGTGCCGGGCAGAGCGCGATTTGTCGCCGACGAGGAACGCCTGGCGGATGAGCTCATTCCCGTACTGAAACCGGGCGATCTGGTCGTCGTGATGGGCGCCGGCGATATCAGATCGGCGGCGGAAGCGGTGCTCGCACGTTTGAACATGGCCCAGAAGGTGACTTAGCTTGTATTCAAGGGAGGGACATACGGAGAAGTGGGAACTTCGATGAACACGGGCGCTCGTTGTCTCGGCGGGTCCGCTCCCGAAATCCAGGGATTGCTCATGTTCGACGAGCCGATGGCGCTCCATACTTCGTTCAGGATCGGCGGGCCGGCCGATATCTTCGCGGTACCCAGCGGTGTTCCTGACCTCCAGGCTCTGCGTCGCTGGGCGAACGCGGAGTCTGTTCCTTTCTTTGTGCTGGGCGCCGGAACCAACGTGCTGGTAGCCGATCGCGGGATCCGTGGTCTGGTTGTCCAGCTCGGATCGGGTTTCGATAAGGTCCGTATTAAGGGCTGTGAGCTTAGGACGGGCGGGGCGGCAAGACTGTCCAGAGCCGTGCGCAAGTCCCTTGGCAGCGGCCTCTGCGGCCTTGAGGGTTTGGTGGGAATCCCCGGGAGCGTGAGCGGCGCTATCTGCATGAACGCAGGGACACCTGCGGGATGCATAAAGGACACACTGGCGAGCGTGACAGCTATGGATGCTGATGGAGTGCTGCGCGAGCTCTCCGCCTCCGACTTGGGGTTGAGATACAGGGGGAGCATGGTTCCCGGCAGCGGGCTGATCATCCTGGAGGCGGTCTTCAACCTGCGCCGCGAGGGTCCAACGGACGTGGACGGCATCGTGAAGGCTCTGCTATTTAGTCGCAGGCGCACCCAGCCGGTCGGCGTGGGAACCGCCGGGTCGGTTTTCAAGAACCCGCCGGGTAGATATGCTGGACAGGTTCTGGAGGCCATCGGCGCAAAGGGGATGCAGGTTGGTGGAGCCCGCGTATCGAGCAAACATGCGAACTTTATTGAGAACACGGGCCTCGCCACCGCCGTGGATGTCCACGAGCTGATGATGATCCTCCAGCGCCGGGTGATGGACGAGTTCGGCATAGCCCTGGAGCCCGAGATACAGTTAGTAGGGGAGTGGTAGCGCGTTGAGCAGGCTTAATGTCGCAGTGCTCATGGGTGGCAAATCCGAGGAGCGCGAGGTATCTCTGTCAACCGGCAGGATGATACTGGGCGCTCTGAATCCTGACAAGTACAACGCCTTGGCGGTAGACGCGGCTCGCTTCGGCATGGGATCGCCCGAAATCGGAAGATGCCGTTCGTCTGCGGCTTCCGGTGAGATGCTGCCGCTCGACTACATCCTTCGCCCTGATGGCTCTCAGCCAAAGCCTGACGTGGTCATCATAGCTCTGCATGGGAAGTTCGGAGAGGACGGCACCGTACAGGGCCTGCTCGAACTGCTTGGGATCCCGTACGTCGGGTCGGGCGTGCTGGCCAGCGCCCTGGCACTCGATAAGATAATGACCCGGAAGATGCTGGAGCACGAGGGCATCCCTATACCAAAGGGAATAGCCATACGGCGCCCGTTCGATATGCATTCTCTCTCACGGCGGATCGGTCGGGAGCTGGGCTATCCCGTCGTCGTGAAACCGAACCAGCAGGGCTCTACCATAGGACTGAGCATTGTGCGCACCGCTTCGGATCTTCCTTCCGCCCTTGATCTGGCCTTCTCCTATGACGATGATGTCCTCCTGGAAGAGTTCATCGAAGGAACGGAGATTACTGCAGCGGTTATAGGAAACGACGAGCCGCAGATACTGCCCCTGATCGAGATCGTGCCCGAAGGCGGCTTCTATGACTATTACTCGAAGTACACGCCCGGAGCCACGGAGGAGATCGTACCCGCCCGCATCCCCAAGCATCTGTATCGCCGGGCGGAGGAGCTCGGCCTCGCTTGCCACAAGGCACTCGGATGCCGAGGCATGTCCAGGACGGACATGATGGTTCGGGGCGACGATATCTACGTTATCGAATTGAACACGATCCCGGGCATGACGCCGACCAGCCTGCTTCCGCGCGCAGCCCAGGCCGCCGGTATCGAATTCCCTGAGCTTCTCGACCGCCTTATCGGATACGCGCTGGAAAAGGAATGACTCTCATGAAGAGACGCTCCGAGCCAGTATCCTTTGCTCGCCGCAGGGCCCGGAAGCGATACGTCCTCAACGCGAAACGCTTTATCCTCTCCGCGCTGTTCGTGATGCTATTGGTCGAACTTGGAGTGGCCGCGTTTACCTCCCCGTGGTTCAGCATCAAGAGGATACGGTTCACTGGCAACGAGACGGTCGCCTCCAACGACATTTCGCGGCGACTCAGCTTGCGGCCAGGCACGAACATATTCCGCATAGACAAACGCGCTATGGCTGATCGGGTGATGGAGAATCCGGTTGTGAATGAAGTACGGCTCTATCGGAGGCTGCCGGATATACTGATCGTCCGTATTGTGGAGCGGACGCCCGATCTCATACTGAATGCGACCGGCGCCGTGTATGAGGTTGACTCTACGGGGGTGCCATTCCGCGTCGCCGAGCATCCGAAAGCGGGGGTGCCGATTCTCTCGTGCAAAGTGCCGCGGCATATCGTACTTGGCCGCCCCATAAGGGCTTCCTCGTTTAACACTGCCAGGAAGTGCTTGCTTCTCGTGCGCGAAAAAAAGATTTTCCAGGTCGCCGAAATAACCGTTGACCAAAGCAATGATTTGTGTTTAAATGTTCGCGACGGATTTCAGGTCAAGCTGGGAAGGCCAGAGCAGCTTTCTGCCAAGCTCGACATGGCCGCGCGGGTGGTTGAGCAGATTCCTGAGTTTCGGCAGCGCGGGGCGTATATAGATTTGACTGTTCCTGAGGCTCCCGCATTGAAGTACAAGGAATAGCCTTTTCTGCTTCCACGCGGTTCTCTGGGTTGGTCGGCCGTCCCGAATGCTGCCGTTGACAGCCTGCTGCGTATCGAGAAGCAACTTCTCACTGGACACCCGTGACGTCTCGCGGAAGGGTTTCGGGTGGCGATTGTTTGCAGCGCGGCGCATGCGCCTGGTCCGGCTTCCGTTACCGTCCCCCAATGAAGTGGGAGTATGTCCTCTTGCAGGAGGCACTGTTCGGCTATGGCACCGCTCGACCCCAAGCGCAGCGGATGGATTTGGCAGGTGACCATACTAAGTCTCATACTGGGTATGCTTCTCGCCGCCGCACTGAAAACACAGTGGAGCGTTCGACGCATTTCCGGTATCCCCACCACGCGTTTTTCTGGGCTCGCACAGGCACTGCTTGACGAGAAGGACAAGAATAAACTCCTGCGGAATGAGATTACGGACCTGCGTGCGAAGATTGACGACTATCAGCAAGCCCGGGGTAAGAAGACGACCGAGGTCGGGCTCATCACCGAGGAGTTGCAGAGGGTCAAACTCCTCGCAGGCCTGATGCCCGTGGAAGGCAAAGGCGTGGAGGTTACCCTGCAAGACTACCTCGGCCGAATACCCGCTGACACGCTGGCGGTGCTCAAGGACGACTACATAGTCCACGACATGGACATTCGCGATATCGTAAACGAGCTCTTCGCAAACGGAGCGGAGGCGATAAGCATACGCGACCTGGATACTGAACAGCGCATCATCGCTTCAACTGCCGTACGTTGCGTCGGAGGTTCGATACAGATCAATCACGTTGATATGGCCTCTCCTTTTGTCATAACAGCCGTCGGTCCGCCGAACACTCTGGAATCAGGGCTCAGGATGCCAAACGGCATTCTCGATAACTGGCGTGCGACCAAGGGGCTTGCGTCGCAGATGGTGAAGGTAAAACGAAGAGACCATGTGGTTGTCTCGGCCTACTCCGGGAGTACCAGTTCCCTGTTCCTATATGCGGCGCCGGTGGACTCGGAAAGGAAGCACTAGAAATGGTCCTGCTGCCGTTGATCGGACTTATCGGAGGTTTCGCGGCGATCTATCTCCTCGATGTCACGGTGCCGGCGGCCTACGCAAGCTATCTCTCCCTGGCTACTCTGGCGGGTTTGGATGCGATAATAGGCGGGATACGCTCCGGCATCGAGGAGAAATTCCAAACCGACATCTTCATATCGGGTTTCCTGGCGAACACGCTTCTCGCTGTTCTTCTGGCCTACATCGGAGAACAGGTGGGCGTTGATCTCTTCCTGGCCGCTGTCGTGGTGATCGGCGGTAGGATCTTCCTGAACGTGTCGCTCATTCGTCGGTACTGGCTGACCAAGATCGCTTTGGCCAAGAAGGAACAATAGGCAGGTAGGCGGCGTGGCGCACACTCATCTCATAACTGGCCTCGACGTGGGCACGACGAAAGTCTGCGCTGTTATCGCGGAGGCTGAACCGGACAGCCAGGCGAAAGTCATCGGGGTTGGCATCAGCCCGTGCGCCGGTTTGAGGAGGGGCGTGGTAGTTGACCTGGAGTCAACGACGGCTGCCATCCGAGACGCAGTCGGTAAGGCCGAGAGAATGGCGGGCGCGGAAGCGCATTCGGTGCTGGTCGGCGTCACCGGGGAACATATCGCCTCTCTGAACAGCCGCAGCGTGGTCGCAATCACGCACCCGTCGAGTGAGGTTTCAGCCAATGATGTTGGCCGTTTGCTCGACTCGGCCAGGGTCATCGTCCTGCCGCCGGACCGGGAGATAATACATGCGATTCCGCGCTGGTACTCCGTAGATGGCCAGGTTGGAGTACGATCGCCCGTCGGAATGCACGGTAATCGGCTGGAGGTTGAAACCCACATCGTTACGGGGCTTTCCAGCTTTATCCAGAATGTGGTAAAATGTGTGCACATGGCTGGCCTATCGGTCGAGGCAACCATCCTCGAGCCGATAGCCACTGGTGAGAGTGTGCTGCTCCCTGCGGAGAAGGACCTGGGGATAGCCTTGGCGGATATCGGCGGCGGCACCAGCGATATGGCTGTCTACCTGGACGGCCAGATCTATCACTCGGCGGCAATTCCCGTGGGCGGCAACCATGTCACAAGGGATATTGCCATCGGCCTGCGTGCTGCCATTGATGAGGCCGAGCGCGTCAAAATCGAACATGGCCGCGCACTGCTCGACGGCGCTGACGGACTCGAACCATTCGAGGTCGCGAGCCTGGGAAGCATGGTGACTAGGCGGCTTCCGAGAAGAGTGCTCGCGGAGATTATCGAGCCCAGAATGGCCGAGATTTGCCAGCTCGTCATGCAGAGAGTTGAAGAAGCCGGATGCGAGGACCGCATACCGGCCGGGCTGGTGCTGACCGGGGGAGGTTCGCAGCTCGAAGGGCTGCCGGAGCTGGCATCGAGAGTAACCGGTCTGCCGGCCCGAGAGGGCATACCCGGTGGTGTGGGCGGCCTCGTAGACGCGGTCAGCAGCCCGGCGTGTGCGACGGCCGTAGGCCTCGTGCTGTTCTGGATCCGGCACTATGCAGAGCACGCAGCGGATGATGACGGCGGCGTTGGTCTGCTTGGCATAGTGAAGAGAGTCAGAGAGTTGTTTGCCAGAATTGGCGGAGAGTAGGTTTTACAGTTTTCAAAAAGAAAAGGGGGGCATAGCAAATGGCACAGGCAGGAGGTTACGACCACGGTGCGGCGATCAAGGTTGTAGGCATCGGCGGGGGAGGTACCAACGCTGTCAACCGCATGATAGAGTGTAGCGTGTCCGGCGTTGGTTTCCTGGCAATGAACACCGATCTTCAGGTCCTGAGCGCGTCGGGTGCTGAGGAGAAACTGCAGCTCGGGCAGAGTCTGACGAAGGGCCTGGGCGCTGGCGGCGACCCGGAGATCGGGCGCAATGCGGCCGAGGAGAGCAAGCAGGATATAAAGAAGTCGCTCGAAGGCGCGGACATGGTGTTCGTCACGGCCGGTATGGGCGGCGGCACCGGGACGGGCGCGGCGCCTATCGTCGCTCAGATGGCTCGGGAACTGGGCGCTCTGACCGTGGGAGTCATCACGAAGCCGTTCAGCTTTGAGGGTCCGAGGAGAGCGAGGGTGGCGGAAGAGGGGATTGATTCCCTGCGAGACAAGGTGGACACGATTATCGTGATCCCGAATGATCGCCTGCTCAGCGTTACTGAAAAGAAGTCCACACTGTTGGAAGCCTTCCGAATGGCGGACGACGTGCTCAGGCAGGGCGTCCAGGGGATTTCCGACATAATCACTATCCCCGGCATGATCAATGTGGATTTCGCCGATGTGAAGGCTGTTATGGCGGACTCTGGGTCCGCGCTCATGGGCATAGGTCAGGCTACGGGCGAGCACAGAGCAGTCGAAGCCGCCCAGGCCGCCATCGCGAGCCCGCTCCTGGAGACCACCATTGATGGAGCAAGGGGCGTGCTGATGAACATCACGGGCGGCTCGGACCTGACACTCGCGGAGGTTTACGAGGCTGCCGATGTCATCTTCAAGGCTACGGACGAGCGCGAGGCGAACATCATTTTCGGCACGGTTATCAGCGACCGGTTCGACGGCTCGATTCAGGTGACCGTCCTCGCCACGGGATTCGATGGCGGTCGTGCTGTCAGGTCGGAGCGTATGGCGGCTCGCGAGCGGATTTCCGTGGACGGAGTGGCCGAGGAGTTGGACATTCCGGCGTTCCTGCGACGTAGATAACAGCAGATCGTTCCAACACGCAAGAACTGAGCAAACTGCATCTCTAGTGGCTGGTTCATAGTTGCTGGAAAGCGGATGTGTGCCGATCAGGCTCCTTTCCTCCAGCAACTATGAACCAGCCGCTGGAAGCCAGTTTGCTCGTTTCTTTTGTGAGGCATGTATGGCGGCACGGCGGTTGATTGGGAAGACCAGGGAGCGCCTGGGCAGGGAAGTCGGGACTGTCTACAAGTCTCATGCAGGCAGGCTCAGGTTCGCGCTGGCGTTTCCCAACACGTATTACGTAGGCATGTCCAACCTCGGGTTTCAGGTGGTCTACAGGCTGCTGAATGACCATGAGGAAGTCGTCTGCGAGCGCGTCTTTCTGCCTGACCCACCCGATCTAGATGACCTCAAACGGTCCGGATCGCCGCTCTTCACCATGGAATCCCGGACGAAGGTGCGCGACTTCGATGTCCTCGCTTTCTCGCTTTCATACGAGCTCGACTATCCCAATGTGCTGAGGATGCTCACGCTTTCCGGGCTGGAGGAGACCTCGAGCCTGCGTTTCGCCCGGAAAGGTTCTCCGCTCGTCATCGCTGGCGGCCCGGCGGCGACGTTCAATCCGGAGCCTATGTCCCCGTTCATAGATGCGTTCGTGATCGGCGAGGCGGAAGAGGTTTTGCCGGGTCTGGCCCGTGTGCTGCTCGAATACCAGCAGAGCGACCGGATGGAGCTTCTCCTGAAACTGGCTGAAGTGGGCGGCGTGTACGTTCCCCGGTTCTACGAGCCGGAGTACAAGGAAGACGGTACGATCCGGCGGGTGCGGACAACTTCTGGGGTTCCCGAGAGGGTGCGACGGCGCTGGGCCCCGTCGCTCGAAGCGTATCCGGCGACGAGCGCGATACTCACGCCGGAGACCGAATTCTCGAGTATGGTTCTGGCGGAGGTTGCCAGAGGGTGTGGGCGTCAATGCCGCTTTTGTATGGCGGGCTACGCGTACCTGCCTCCGAGGGCGATCTCGCCGCGGGCTGTGCTTGGCGGCATCCGCCGGATAGAGGAGAAAGCTGCCGAGCGTGCCGTCCGGCACCCAAGGATTGGGCTTCTCAGCCCGTCAATATTCGATCATCCGAGTTCTCTCTCGATCTGCCGGTCGCTGGTTGAGCGCGGGCGGCTCTTCTCGATATCGTCTACCCGCGCGGATACGCTCAATCGGGACATCGCCGAGACCCTCCATAAGGGCGGCCATGAGACACTGACGATCGCGCCTGAGGCGGGAACCGCCAGGCTTCGGTTGGCCGTAAACAAAGCGATGGCCGACGAGGAGATATTCGGCGCTGCTGCCACCGCCTGGGATGGAGGATTCCGCAGGCTGAAGCTGTACTTCATGGTGGGCCTCCCGACCGAGTCCGTCGAAGACCTGGCCGGGATTCCGTATGTGATGTCGCATATTGCTGGGATGTTCCCGTGGGAGAAGCTCATCGTCTCCATAAGCTGCTTTGTCCCGAAGCCTTGGACGCCTTTTCAGTGGGCTTCCATGGACAGCGAGAAGCAGTTGAGAGAGAAGATGTCCAGCCTGCGTCGGTCTCTCTCGTCCATAAGGGCTGTCGAGGTTGCGGGTGAGAGCGCACGGGAGGCGGTGGTGCAAGGAGTCCTCGCGAGAGGTGACCGTCGGCTGCAAGATGCTCTGCTGATCCTGAATCGAGAGGATGTTAGCTGGCGGGCGGCGTTTCGGAAGGCGGGCGTTAGCTCGGTTTTCTATGCTCAGAGAGCCCGGCACAAGGATGAGGTGTTCCCATGGGACCACCTTGACCTGGGTGTCAGGAAGCAGTATCTTTGGCGGGAGTACGAGCGTGCGATGAACGCTGCGCCCACTCCTGCCTGTATAGTCGGTAAGTGCCGGCGGTGCGGCGTCTGCCACGCATAGGACAGAGGCCGGGGTTTGCCCACCGGTCATTGACGGCTACCTAATGGCGATCTATTCTAATAAACCGCTTGACTTTTCTGCTGGTTAGTGCTAACCTGTGAATACAGCGATACTCGCGTTGTCCGGCGAGCCACGGATGGCGCCAATCCCTTGAAAGATGCGGGGATAGCCGATGCGTTTTGCACTGGATGTGCAATATCGAGGTAATGCCTCGATCGTGAGGGTCCTGGGTGACCTTGATGTATACACTGCGCCGGATCTTGACACTTGCCTTCAGCAGCTCATCACCGCTGGCGGGACGCACCTTGCAGTTGATCTGGAAAAATGCTCCTATCTGGATTCCGAGGGCATAAAGGTGTTGATTAGGGCGCGTGAGTCCGCCGGGGAGCGTGTCCGTCTAAGCATCTGCGGTGCGAAGGGAACGGTGCTGAGGATCTTCCGGATTTCCGGCTTGGATACCGTATTCAACATGCTCTCGTCCACCGACGGTCTCCCCGGCGATTAGGAGTCACAGCAGCGTCCTGACGCCTTGTGGTGACTGCGTCTTGGCCTCGTAAGGTTTCCTCATGGCCGACCCACCAACCGACTGCGGGGTAATCCTGTCTGCCAGAATCCTCAGAGGTACGCGACGCGCCGTCGTCGAATATGCCGAAGGGTCACGCGTCAGAACTCGTGCCTTGTCTTTCAGAGGTGATCTATGCGAGCGGCGAAGCTATATGCGCCGGGTGATTTCCGTCTGGTGGAGGTTGAGAGGCCGGTACCGGGCCTGGGTGAGGTCTTAGTAGAAGTAAGGGAGGTCGGGATCTGCGCATCCGACGTCCATTGGTACCAGGACGGGCACATGGGCGACACGGTCATGACCGAGCCGCTCATCCTCGGCCACGAGTTTGCAGGAGTTATTGCCGAGGTTGGTTCTGGCGTGACCAATGTGAAGCCCGGCGACCGGGTCGCCGTCGAGCCCGGAGTCCCTTGCTATCAATGCGATATTTGCGCTGAAGGCGCATACAACATCTGCCCGAACGTGAGGTTCTGCGGCACGCCGCCGACGGACGGTGGGTTCCGCGAGTTCCTGACCTGGCCTGCTCGGCTTGTAGAGCCAATACCCGGTTCCATCAGCATGGGCGAGGCTGCGATGCTCGAGCCGCTAGCGATCGGCGTATATGCGATTGACATAGCCGGCGACATCCGCTGCAAGACGATCGGGGTGCTCGGGGCAGGCGCGATCGGCCTGTCCATTCTACAGGCTGCGAGGGCCGCCGGTTGCGGCGAGACGTTCGCGACCGATCTCATTCCCGCGCGCCTGGAGCTTGCACGTCGCCTGGGCGCAGGCCGGGTCTTCGATGCCCGTGACGCGAGCGTTGCGGAGGCTGTGACGCAGGCCGCTGGCAGGGAAGGGCTGGATATCGTCTTCGAGGCTGCCGGCGAGAACGACGCCGTCGTCCAGGCTACTGAGATGGTTCGCCCGGGCGGGCTTGTGATCCTGGGCGGCATCCCGAGCGACGACCGCATTGTCCTCGGAGCGGGCACCGTCCGGCGCAAAGGGCTCACAATTCGCTTGCTTCGAAGGAGCAAGGACACGCTTGGCCGCGCGATCCGGCTGGTGGAAGAGGGCAAGGCAGACCTTGCGTCCTATATTACCCACCGTTTCCCTCTTGAGCGACTGGACGAAGCCTTCCAGATCGCACGCGACCGGAAGGACGGAGCGCTCCGTGTCATTGTGCGGATCTAGCAGGTCATACTCGTGATGCGTACTGCCTGAAGGATCCGGGTTTCAAGTCTCAAAATTCCAGGTTTCCCCCATTCTCCCATACGCTCATACCAATCATGCAGTCTGCGGCCTATTACCGGACTGCTTGTAGCGCCTAATAGTGAGCGACCACCTCGAACGCTGCCTTCCGCACGGGCAGCTCTATTGTCTCGTTTGCGGCGTCGAAGTGGCGCCACGGCTTGCCGTCCATCGTGACGCGCTTCATCCGCGCCTCGCTCGGATGCCGGAAGCGTATGTTGAAGCTCTTCGGCCTCTTGCGAGGCGCGAACTCTATGCGAGCCTTGATCGTGCCGCTCTTCGCCGCCGAGCGAATCTCATAGCTCACCGGGCCGAAGAAGGTCGGCGCGTTCTTCACACAAATCGTCTTTCCGTCCTCGAACCACTCCCGCGGCGCAGCGACCGACAGGCGCAGCTTGCCATCCTCATCCAGAACTAACATTGATCGGAATTGCTGGAGCCACATAGCCTCTTCGTAGGTCTTGCAGTCGGCCAGTCCGTGCCAGCAGATGTGCTCCGGGAAGGCGTTCACGTCGCTGAAGTTCTGGGCGACGAGCTGGTTCCAGAAAGAGCGCAGGAAGAGCTTCGGCTGATCCCGGCGCAGGTAGGCGAGCTGCGTATGCGCGAGATACGGCTGAGTCTTGCCGTAGCCACCAAGGTCGAACCAGTCACGCTCGATGTTTGTGTAGGAGATGATCGAGTCCTTCCACGCCCTGATATAGACGACGTCCTCATGGAACGCAAGCGTCCAGTCCATCTCGCGGCTATCAGGCTTATAGACGCCGTCAGTCAGGAGGTGCAAAGCTCCCAGCTCGGCTTCGTAATGACCTTTTGACCTCTCGCGCTGGTACAGGTGCTTGGGGATATAGGGCACATAGCTCCCATCGCGGAGTCTCATGACCGGGCAGCGCACGATGCTCTCGCCGATTCCCCGGCGCAGATCCTTCAGGTAAGCCTTCGCCTCATCTGCGATTCGTCCGGCATCAGGATGGCCGATCTCCGCAAGCAATTCCGCTGCCGTGCTCATGCCCAGGTAGGAGTAGCCGTTCGTCATCACCCAATAGAACCAGCGGCCTTCGTCCTCAAGGCGACACGGCGGGAAGAAGCCGGATTCCATCACAGGCCGCCCGTTCAAACCCTTCGCCACGGTGGTCCTGCGCTGCTCGGCCAGCCAGTCGCAAGCCCTGATCATGTTCGGGATCACCTGCTCCAGCCATGCGCGGTCACCGGTGAGGCGATAGTGATTGCCCAAATTCCACAAGATGAAGCCCGTATTGAAGACGTAGTGCGCCCACCAGCCGACAAGACAGCCTCTGCCGTTGGTCACGCGGGCATGCAGATCATCCGTGCCCTGCTCCCTCCACATCGGCTCGTAATAGTCCCGTGCGAGCTTCGAGTGGCCGAAGAAGTCAACCGCCTTCGCCATCTGGCTGCTCTCGTTTCCAACCGGGCCGTACACGAGCGCTGCCACATTCGGCAAGTAGCAGCCGGTCTTGGCATCGTAATCGCCCCAGCAGTACTGGTGAGTGAGAAGCGATTTCCATACACGGTTGACCCGCTCGTCGGGGACGTTGAAATCCGCGCCGTCGGCCAGCTTCGACTTCCAATACTCGATAGTCTGCCTCCTTGCGGCGTCGAAGCCGATCCTTGCGGGGGCATTCTCGGCGGTCGGATACGGAATTTCCACTTCGAGGGAGCGCGTCTCGCCAACCGGCACTGTCACCGTGAACAAGAACTCATCCGCTTTGGGTTCAATGCTCCACTGGCCGGGTTCCAGCCCGCCTAGGCGGGCCCGGATGCGATCGCCTTCGAAGATGGTGCCGTCTTCCAGCCGCAGGCCGTCGGGTTTGTCATTTCCCTTGCGGAGGCGGAGGCGCAGCCAGAGCTTGGCCTCAGCCGGAGCGGAGCCTTCGTTCTTCGCAGAGACTTTCGTGACCAGCGCCGTTTCCGATGTCGGATCGTCAAACTTGCCGAGCGATGCTACGACATAGCCCTGCTGCCAGCGTAGGCCGCTGTCCTCCCAATCCGCGTAAAGGATCGGCAGGTGATCTTCCTCCACGCGCTGAGGCTCCCTGCGGTCATAATCAGGAACATCACCGGTCGCAAACTGATACAGGAAGTCTGATTCCGCACGCGAGAACGCATCTCCGTCTGGCTGAACGGCGAACTTCCGGGGGTTCAGGGGAGGTGCGAGAGCCAACCACTTGTTGCGCTCCTTAGGCGGGATTGCGTTCAGGGTGCTGTCGAGCGTCTGCTCCGGCATTTCGAGAACACGCTCGGTAATAGGCTTCTCCTTCGACCGAACCGGCTTTGCGCCCGGCTTTGTTACCCTGACGCCGAAAGGCTTGACATGGATTTCCCCATCAGCGTCGAGGTCGCTTATCAGGAACGAAAAGCTCCTGTCGCCAGCCCGCACTGTGAAGATAGCCCTGTCTTTGCCGTTGGACGGAGCATCCGACGCCAGGGCCTTCACTCTGTAACCATCACATCCGGCAATAGGACTGACGCTGAGGACCTGGGCGTTGTATCCCTCGACCGCGTTAGATTTCGCTTTTCTTGGCGGATCGAAGCGGACCTCGAATTCGGCTGCGCGCCATCTCGCATCACTATTCGCAAGGATATCCTCCAGGCGGATAGTGGTCTTGTCCTTCACCACCAGGCGAAGCTTAAAGATTCCTCTCTCAATAGCGGGCAGATGGTACGTCAACGCACGGCCCTTTACCTCTGTGGAAAGCCCGCGTTCCGGCGTCAGGGTGTACCACTGGCCCTGCGAAGGCGACTCGCCCCCATCAAGCGGCCTGCGTCTGTCCTGATCGCCCTCGTACCGGGTCAGCCAAACCTGCAGTTCTTGGCTCTTCACATCCGGCATACTGTGGGAGTCGGCGTAAACGAACGATACCAGGCGCACGTCTCTCCGCTCGTCCCACTCGACGCCGATGTTCACGGTGGACTCTCCCGGATCGGCCTTGACAGTCCACACGCGGCCTTTCCGCGTTATGTCTTCCGACCTCTGGAGCCGCACGCCAGTCGGATAGTTGATCTCCGGGCCTTTCCATGTCCTCACAACCGCAAAGCGGGCGATATCAACCGCCGAACCAATCACGGGCGTGGTGCCCTCCTTTGAGGCTAGAGTCTGGCCGGCAGTGCCGTATGAGACGCAACTCGCCATCAGCGCGAGAAAAAGCATTCGCCGCAGCAGGGAACACCTCCAGGTTCACAGGTACACGATTATATCACAGGGCTATTGTCGTCTACAACCGCTCCGACCTTTGGTAGGAGGCAGCATTGACAAGCCGGGCTAGCAGGCCGTATACTAGACGCGCCGAACACATCCGGGCAACATGGCTCACGACGCGGCGGTGCGGTCGGGTCCTGCGGTAACACGAGCCGTGAGCGTTCTAGATGTGATCGGGAGAACCAGTGCATCCGGCAGCGACGCCGGTGCGCCTTGCAAAGACGCAAGGGAAGGATGCGATCCACCGGTGGATCGAACGATACATGCACGCTCTTTGCAAGGGAGGAAAGCGCCGTGCTGAGCGACAGCGCCCGTCGCGGATTCTGCTGGAACTGCAACGACGCTCTGCACCGAACGCATCAGAAAGCTCCTGAGCGCGAACTAACGCGATTCCAGGACTTCTATTCCAACGCCCCCTTCGGAGAACGCCACCGGCACAAGCATTTCATAGAAGACTGGACGTGCAGGGGTACACGCAGGCGATGATTGCAGACAAAGACTCCGCAGGCGCCGTATCTGCGCCTTGCGCAGAAGATGTAGACGCCAAAGACATAATTGAGATCGTAGAGAAGCACCGCGGCGAGCGCGCCTCGCTTATCTCAATCCTCGGCGAAATCCAAGCTAAGTACCGATATCTTCCTGAGTGCGCACTTAGGATAGTGGCCGACAGAACTGGCTGTCCCCTGGTTGACGTCTATGCCGCTGCCACCTTCTACCGCTCGTTCAGCCTGAAACCGAAGGGCAAGCACCTGATATGCGCCTGTCTGGGCACGGCATGCCACGTCCGTGGTGCGCCCAGAGTTGCAGAGGAGTTTCAGCGGCAGTTGGGAATCAGCCCCGGCGAGACGACGCTGGACAAAGAATTCACGCTGGAAACGGTGAACTGCCTTGGCGCCTGCGCACTTGGACCTATTGTCGTCGTTGACGGCAGGTATTTCTCGAACGTCAATCCGGCGAAAGTCACCCAGATCATCGAGAACGCCCTTGCGGGACTCGACCAAGCGGACGTGAAGGATGACCAGCGCTGCTTCCCCATCGAGGTTGGCTGTCCGCACTGTGGCCGCAGCCTGATGGACGAAAGGCACCCAGCCCACGGCTATCCGGCTATTGAAGCGACTGCTCAGTTCGACGACAAGCGGGGCTGGATCAGGCTGTCCTCCCTGTACGGGCGCTGGACCGCACAATCGGAGCACGAAATCCCGTCGAACTCGATCGTTGAGCTCGCTTGCCCACATTGCCGCTCGAAGCTTCTCGGATACGCGAACTGTCTGGAATGCGGTGCGCCGATGGCGAAGATGGCTGTTCGCGGCGGAGGCAGTCTGCTGATCTGCTCGCGCCACGGGTGCGGCGGGCATCTGTTGGACTTAGAAGCCACCGGCTTCGGAGGCAACGCTAGTCCCGCCGAACCGATTGGAAGGAAATAGACTATTCGTGGACAGACTTAGATCAATCACTGATTTCAACGCGCTGCGAGAGCATCCAGCCGCAAAGCGGGATCCCGGTATGCCTATTATCGTGATCACGGCTGGCACATGCGGCGAGGCAAGCGGCGCGAATGACCTCATCCGCATAGCGAAACGCGAGCTTCTGGCCAAGCAACTGACGGGCAAGATCGGCTTGCGCGTCACCGGCTGCCACGGCTTCTGCGAAATGGAGCCCTCAGTGCTTGTCGAGCCGCGCGGGACATTCTACCCCAAGGTAAGCATGGCCGACATGGTTAGGATCGTTGACGCCGTCGCCGGAGACGAGGTTCTTGAAGACTTGCTCCTCGTTGACCTGGAAACCAGAAGGCCGATCGAGAAGCAGGAGGATATACCCTTCTTTGCGAGGCAGGCCCGGAACCTCCTTGCCTGCGACCAGAAAGTTGACCCCATCCGCATCTCCGATTACATCCAGAATGACGGCTACTCCGCAGTGGCCACGGTCCTTGCGAGGGGCGACCGCGAATGGGTCGTGCAGGAGGTGAAAGCGTCGGGGCTGCGCGGCCGTGGCGGCGCTGGGTTCCCGACCGGGTTGAAGTGGGAGCTTCTGGCGAAGCAGCCCAATGGACGCAGCAAGTACCTGGTGTGTAATGCCGACGAGGGTGATCCGGGCGCTTATATGGACCGCAGCGTGCTCGAAGGCAATCCGCACAGTATCATCGAGGGAATGATCGTCGGCGCCTATGGCACCGGCGCGACCGAAGGCGTGATCTACGTCCGAAACGAATACCCCTTGGCTATCAAACATCTCACCACTGCGCTCAGGCAGGCGCGCGAACTTGGGCTTCTGGGCGAGGATATCCTTGGAACCGGCTTTTCCTTCGACATCAGGATCGTTCGGGGCGCTGGCGCATTTGTGTGCGGCGAAGAAACAGCCCTGATCAAGTCCATCGAGGGCAAAGTCGGCGAGCCGCGCCAGAGACCGCCTTTTCCGGTGCAGGAAGGCATCAACGGCAAGCCCACAGCGATCAATAACGTCGAAACCTGGGCCAATATCCCGCTCATTTTCAGACTCGGTGCCGAAGAGTTCGCTAAGATCGGGACAAAGGGCAACTCCGGCACGAAGATTTTCAGTCTCGTCGGCAAGATCAGGAATACCGGCCTGGTCGAGGTGCCGATGGGAACCACCATCCAGCAGATCGTCTACGGCATCGGCGGCGGCCCGGTCGGCAAAGCCAGGATAAAGGCCGTGCAGACGGGCGGACCATCCGGCGGCTGCATTCCCGCAGACAAGTTTAACCTCCCCATTGACTACGACAGCCTGGCAGAAGCGGGATCAATCATGGGATCCGGCGGCATGATCGTCATGGACGAGAACACCTGCATGGTTGATGTCGCCAGGTATTTCATGAACTTCCTGAAGGACGAATCGTGCGGGAAGTGCTTCACCTGCCGCAAAGGCACGCAGCGAATGTATGAGATTCTCGACGATATTACCAAGGGCAATGGCACACCTGAAGACCTAGACCTCCTTGAAGAGCTGGCGCTCGTGGTGAAGGACACGACGATGTGCGGGCTGGGTCAAACGGCCCCGAATCCTGTGCTCAGCACGCTCCGATATTTCCGCAATGAATACGAGCGGCATATCATACACAAGAAGTGCGACGCCTTCGTCTGCAAGCAACTGGTAGGCGCACCGTGCCAGTCGGGCTGTCCGTTAGGAACTGAGGCATGGCGCTATATCGCCCTTCTCGAACGCGGCGAATACGAAGAGGCGTACCGAGTAATCAGGGAGCCCAACCCGTTCCCATCGGTCTGCGCCAGGGTTTGCCATCATCCGTGCGAAGATGCGTGCCGCGCGGGCTTCAGCGGAACCGAGCCCATGGCCATCCGGGCCTTGAAGCGCTTCGTCACCGACAGAGTTGATCCGGGGATGTACAAGCCGACGAGGCATGAGAAAGCTAACGGACGCGGGCGCAAAGTAGCGGTTATCGGCGCGGGACCCGCGGGCCTCACAGCGGCCCACTATCTCTCACTGCGCGGCTACAAGGTGACGGTTTATGAAAAGGATTCCGAGCCGGGCGGGATGCTGTGGGCCGGCATTCCACCATACCGCCTGCCGCGAGAAGTCGTTAGGAAGGAAATCGCCACACTCGTAGACGAGAACGTTACGCTGAAATGCAACGCCGCGCTGGGTCGGGATATGACGATTGACGGCCTCTTTGAAAAGGGCTTCAGCGCGGTTTTTCTCGCCACCGGTGCGCACAAAGATCAACGGCTGAACCTCGAAGGCGAAGACGTCGCCGGTGTCTATCCGGCAATGGAGTTCCTCAAAGCATTCAACGTCCAGGGAGAGAGTCTGGCGAAGGGACGCGTCGGCGTCATCGGCGGCGGCAATGCTGCCGTGGACGCCGCCAGGGTCGCCATCCGCCAGAAAGGCGTCGAGAGCGTGACAATCATCTACCGCCGGACGCGCCAGGAGATGCCCGCCTTCGAGGACGAAATCGAAGCCGCTATCATGGAAGGGATTCTGATCGAGACGCTCGTCTCGCCCGTGAAGATCCATGCCAGAAAGGCCGACGCGAGATTTCCTCTCGAGGAAGAGGTCAGCGCCGCAATTCAGGAGGGAGTGTCAATCGAGGCGCTGTCCTCCGCCGTGAGGATTTACTCCAAGGAAGGGCATCTGACCGGGGTCGAATGTATCAAGAACGGACTTGGCGATGTTGATTCCAGCGGCCGGCGAAGGCCGGTTCCCATGCCCGGCACTGAGTATGCCATTCCGCTGGACACGCTGATCGTGGCAATCGGCGAGCAGCCGGACATCGAAGGCATTTCCGACACGGGCATTGAAGTCAGCAGGCGTGGAACGGTAAGAGTTGACACGGAAACACTAGCCACCAGCCGTCCGGGTGTCTTCGCCGGTGGCGACGTCGCAAGCGGCCCGAGCACCATCGTCGAAGCCATAGCAGCCGGGAAGAAGGCCGCCGTGATGATTGATCGCTACCTGAACGGCGAAGAGCTGCAACAGCCTTACACGGCGGTATTGCCGCGCGACTACATCGAGCCGGCGACTATCAGCGAAGAGGAGCTCCTGAGCGTCCAGAGAGCCAAACCTCCCATGCTGCCGGTCGAAGCCAGGAAGTTCAACTGCAACGAGGTGGAGATGACGCTATCGGTCGAGGACGCCACCCACGAGGCCCGGAGATGCATGAGGTGCGATCTGGAGTTCACCCGGCCGAAGGACGACCGGCTGGAGCCGTCCACTGCGGAAAGAGAAAGAGCATGATTAACCTGATTATCAACGGCGTGAATGTCTCCGTCGAGGAAGGCACGACCCTTCTCGAAGCTGCGCAATTCATGGGGTTTCCTATCCCGACTCTGTGCTATATGGAAGGGCTTTTGCCCTACGGCGCCTGCCGCCTCTGCGTCGTGGAGATAGGAGAAGGCCCGAATGCCAAGCTGGCTTCATCGTGCACCTATCCGGCGGGGGAAGGCCTGAATGTGAGGACGGCGTCCTCGCGTGTGATCAAGGCGCGCAAGATAGTCCTCGAGCTCCTGCTGGCCTCATGCCCTCAATCCAAGATAATCCAGGACCTGGCTTCCGCCTACGAAGTCCGTCAGCAGCGCTTCCGGCAGGAGCACGAAGACTGCATCCTCTGCGGGCTGTGCGTGCGGATGTGCGAAGAGCAAATGATGTCGAAGGCCATCGGCTTTCGAGGGCGCGGCGAAAATAGGAGCGTCGGGACGCCGTTCGACATTAAGTCGGACGTCTGCCGACTGTGCGGCGGATGCATCTACGTCTGCCCGGCGTGCCAGCTCAGATGCACGTTCACAGAACCCGATAAGGCGATCTGCGGCGGGTGCGCCAACCTCAGCCCGCCTTGCATCGAGAAAGAACCGTTTGACGACATGATGTGCTATATGAAGCCTTGTGTCGCTTGTGAGATAAAGAAGGACTGACGAGAGGAGCGAAATCCAATGTCGCAAACACTTTCAAGAATAAACGCCTCGGCAGCGACCCTTACGAAGAATAGGACCGAAGGCTCGGTAGTGCCGAGCTCCGGCATGTGCGTGACGTGCGTGGACGGCTGCATCGGCATGTGCGAGATCGGGAAATCGGCCTACCGGGGCCACGAGGTGATCTATCCACAGCCGTTCGGCGTAGTAACGACCGCCGGGGAGAAGACCTATCCCGTGGACTACTCGCACTTCAACGTTATGGGAACGGCAGTCGGCGCGCATGGCATCGAGGCGGACAGTGACAAGGCCGTTTTCCCGGCTGTGAACATCGAAGTCGCCATCGGTCACGAAAAGGGGTTGAGATTCCGCTATCCGTGGATCATCTCAGGCATCGGCTCGACCGACATCGCGAAGAACAACTGGGAGGGCCTGGCCGTCGGATCCGCGCTCGCGGGCACCGGCCTGACCATCGGCGAGAACGTCGTCGGAATGGATCCCGGCTCGGCCTTGAAGAACGGCCGTGTGGTTGACACAGTGGACTTGAAGCGCCGCGTGAAGCTCTACAAGGATTACCAGCGGGACGGCTATGGCGCGATAATCGTACAGGCGAACGTGGAGGACACTCTTCTCGGCACGCAGGAGTACGCCATCGAGAAGCTCGGCGTCGAATGCGTCGAACTCAAGTGGGGACAGGGCGCAAAGGACATCGGCGGCGAGGTCAAAATCCGCGATCTCGAGAAAGCCCGGATGCTGCACAAGCGAGGATACATCGTGCTGCCGGACCCGACTCTGCCGGAGGTAATCAAGGCATTCGAGCGCGGAACGTTCAAGGAGTTCGAGCGGCATTCGCGCGTCGGGATGGTCACCGAGGAATCCTTCGCAAAAAGGGTAGGGGAGCTGCGCAAGGCCGGGGCCAAGTACATCTTCCTCAAGACAGGCGCTTACCGCCCGGCGGACCTTGCGCGTGCAATCGCATTCAGCTCGAAGTACAAACTTGATCTGCTCACGGTTGATGCCGCCGGCGGCGGCACCGGCATGAGCCCCTGGCGGATGATGAACGAGTGGGGAGTGCCGCCCGTGCATCTGCACTCACTGCTGTATCAGTATGCAAAGCGCCTCGCCGACAAGGGGAAATACGTCCCTGCGCTGGCCGTAGGCGGCGGATTCATCCTGGAGGATCAAATCTTCAAGGGTCTGGCGCTGGGCGCGCCGTTCGTGAAGCTCGTCGGCATGGCCCGCGGCCCGATTGCGGCTGCGATGGTAGGCAAGACGATTGGGCAGGCGATTGCGGAGCAGCGGGTTCCGGTGTATGTCGCACGCTTCGGGAACACCATAGATGAGATCTTCGTTACCGCGAGCTCACTGCGCACTGAATTAGGTGGTGAGGAGTTCGAGAAGATTCCGCCAGGCGCGCTGGGCCTGTATACCTATTACGAGCGGCTTGGCCAGGGACTCCGACAGCTCATGGCGGGCAGCCGGAAGTTTTCCGTGGGCCTCATCTCGCGCGACGACATCGCCGCGCTGACCCCGCAGGCAGCCAAAGTGAGCGGAATCCAGTACGTGATGGACACGGACAGCGAAGAGGTCGAAGAGATTCTGAACGGGTAGCAGAATAGACAAGCCAAAAGCCCCCGCATGCGGTGCGGAGGCTCTTGGTCTAAATCCAGTTGTTTGAAGGCGCTACTTCCTTCGGCGGAGGAGCCCCGTCAAGCCGAGCAGGCCGCCAGCTAGCAGAGCGCACGACGATGGCTCCGGAACCGGAGTGCTTTCGTCAAAACGAGCGTACTTCAGTTGGTCGTCGCCCCAGTCCAAATAGCTCATGCAGGGGTTACCGGCCCCATCAAGTGCAAGCGAGCTATACCAGCCTGCGTCCCCGCTTCCGTCCACAGTCTCGATCGCCCAGGACGAGCCGTCCCATGAAGCCAGCTTGAGGTGGCAGCCCAATTGCTGGTAGTAACTTATCTTCGGTTTCCCGCTAGCGTCTAAGGCCAGTGAAGAGAATAGCGCGTATCCAGGGCTGTCTACCAACTGGATGTTCCACTTGGAACCATCCCACATGGCATACTTAAGGTCACCGTTCGATGAGTTGTAACTTATGCAGGGGGCCCCCGTGGCGTCAAGAGCAAGCGACGTGTCCCAGCACGCCCAGGAGCCATCCACGATTTGAATGTCCCAGGACGAGCCGTTCCACGCTGCGTATTTCAGTTGGCCGTTTGTCACGTCCATGTAGCTTATCCGGGGTTTCCCATTAGCGTCCAGCGCCAGCGAAGCGTACCGACCTACGTCTCCTACGTTATCTACACTCTGGGTGTCCCATGTCGTCCCATTCCAGAAGGCATACTTGAGCCCGCCACCGTAGTAAGCTATACAGGGGTTCCCATTAGCGTCCAGCGCCAGCGAGGTCCATCCATTTGCGTTGCCTACAGTCCTCATATCCCAGTTAAACCCGGTCCATGCCGCGTATTTCAGTTGGCCGTTTGTCACGTCCATGTAGCTTATCCGAGGTCTTCCGTTCGCATCCAACGCGAGGGAGGCGTACCGCCCGACCTCTCCCGGACTATCCACTACCTGAATATCCCACGAGGAGCCTTTCCAGCCGGCATACTTAAGATCCGAGTACGTGGCGTCGTAGTAAGCTATGCTGGGATTCCCACCCGCGCCCAGCGCCAGCGAGGTATAGTGATAGTTCTGAACTTCTCCGACACCGTCCACGCTCTGGACATTCCACCCGGCAAAGGCGCTCCCGCACGGCAGAACCAAGAGCAGCGCTGAAAGAAGCACCATCGCCTTTGCCTTTTCCATATTCTCCTCGGCTTTTCGCGGTTCCCCGGTTCCGGCTCATTGGCTCCGGCTGCGTTGATCCGGATCCCACGCTGCCACACAGCGTCCGTTTGAGCTGGTCGCCACTGCAGACCGAATTAGCGAATTCTCGTCGATCCTGGAGCTTGCAAGACGCCGGGTTATGAAGCTTGTTAGTATTGTACTCCCCATGCAGGATTTGTCAAGATTTTGGGTGAGGGCAACCCAAGAAACTGGTATTTCTACCAGGTGCATCCATATGTAGAGCACCCATCCCGCAGTAGGGTTTAGCACCGAAGATTGCTTTACAGCTACTTAGCCCTACCGGTCATGGTTTTGAAACAGTTCCCGAGGGTCATGATCTTCAGGGGACCGCCGGACAGGGCCTCGGCCAAGCGGGCCGCTCAACGTCGGTTACGTCCTGCCACCCACTTTTTGACGCGGAACGACGTTTTGGTGCTGCGGGAGCCCCTTACACAATCCCTTGCCGCGGGTTATATAGCGGTAGCTCATGTTCACCAGGAAACGCAGGAGGAACTTTCGGCGCACGGTAAGGGCGCGTGCGATGATGGATGGGATCGAGTAGAAGCTCCGGTACGTGGCCTTCTGCCCCTCCTGAAGCTCCTGTGCCGTCATGTGCCGGGGTGTGAATACGACGTTGCTCATGGTGTAGTCAGACCAGTCGTGGTCCGTGATCCGCCCCTCCTGCTCCAGCTCCTGGCGCACTACCGTGCCAGGATACGGGGTGAGCACGGAAAACTGGGCGGCGACGAGCTTGTGTGCCTTCGCAAACTCCGCGGTCCTCTCGAAGACGCTCTTGTCATCACCATCCAGCCCCAGAACGAACGACCCGATGATCTCAATGCCCGCCTTGTGGATCTTGTGGATGGCCTGGCTCATGTCCAATCCAATGTTCGGCCGCTTTGATGTGGCTAGGAGGTTCTCCGGCGACAGGGATTCCAGGCCTATGTACATCGCCTGGCAGCCGCTGCGGGCAGCGAGCGCCATGAGTTCCGGGTCCCGGGCCATGCTGAGGTCGCCCTGTCCCACCCAACGAATCTTGAGAGGTATGAGCGCCTCGAAGAGCTCCTTGGCACGCCGGGCATGCCCTACAATGTTGTCGTCAACGAAACCGATCCAGCCGCGCAGGGATCGAATCTCCTCAATTACTTCCGGGATGGGTCGGAAGCGGTAGTGCTTCCCGAATACCGAACTCACGGAGCAGAAGCTGCAGCCGTTCGGGCATCCCCGCGCCGTCTGCACGACATTGATGCTGATATAGCGTTCCCCTCGAAGGAGATTTCTGCGAGGGAGAGGCATTCCCTCCAAGTCAGCCAGACCGAAGTTTTCGTAGCGGGATTTCAGTCGGTTGCCGGCGAGGTCTTGGAGGATCTCCTGCCAAACCGGCTCCGCCTCGCCGACAATGACGGCATCGGCGTGGGCACTTGCTTCGTCGGGCATCACGGTGGGGTGAATGCCGCCCATGACGACGGGGATCGATCGCTGCCGGAAGGCGTCCGCGATCTCGTATGCCCGCGGCGCCGACGCGGTCATGCAGGTGATCGCGACCCAATCGGCCGCGGCATTGACGTCGGTTCTCTCGACGTTCTCATCAATGAGGCGCACCTCCACGTCCCGGGGCGTCAATCCCGCGAGGAGAGGCAAGCTCAGCGGAGGTACGAGCACTTTCCCGCCGCTCCACCAGTTGCGAGACCATGAGGGTGATATGATGAGAAGCTTAGGTCTATCCCGATTCATGCACTTCGGCCCTGCCTTTCTCTAGTAGATCTCAGTGCCTGTGTATCGTGGCGTTTGCCCGGAACGGGCCACAAGCACACGAAAGCCTGAAACAGGATAGCACTTTCTGCCGCTTGGCGCAAGCAGTAGTAAGAAAACAGTAGGTAGCCTGTAGGATGTAGCTTGGACAAGCAAAGAAGCATAGGTTATCAATGCGAGACCGGCGGAAGTAGCCCAATGAAGAAAATGACGGATTGATGTGGGCGATTCGTATGTCTTCGGTCACGGCGCGATGCCTCGGCGAGCGTCTCCTACACCCGGCCCCGGCAGGCCGAATGGAAATGGCCGGCCCGGGGGCCGGCCATTCAGTAAGTACTGGGGCGAGTGTTTGGTTCGGCCCCGCAGATGCTCTGTTTGGCTATGCGCGAACTTCCTAGAGCTTCAAGTCCACCAAGCCCGTCACGCTGGTCTCGGGGACGCGGCTGATGTTTTGGACCACGTTCTCCGTCGACACGGGGACCAGCACCCGCACTCGTACTGCGCTCTGGAAGTTGCCCTCGATCTGAGCGACTGCCTTAACATCCTTCAGCCTGTCGGCAGCTCCGGTGACCAATGCGCCACCGACTCTAGTTCCGCTTCCCACGCTGATTATCGGAACTACCTTCTCCGCCACCGGGGCAACGGCGACGGGCGCTCTGACCATGATATTCTCTACACGCGTTGCCCAGTAATTCGCCAGTTGTATCGGCGTGGTCCGGTTCAGCGTCGCATGAGCGCTGTCGGCCGTCGCGATAACCTGACCCTTTGCAAGCACCACGTCCTGGCCGTTCACTCGCCCGGTGGTGATGTCATCGGCAGTCAGGGAGCCGGTGTTCAACGAGTGGTTCAGACGATCGGCCATCAACTGCGCTCTTTCCAACGGGGTATAGCCACCCGCAGACGTCCGAATGCGAAAGAGCACCTCGTTATTCGCGACCACTTCGCCTACCGTGCTGCCGGCCACCACCGCCTCACGGGCGGTAACCTGATCCTGTGCAAAGGCCGCAGAGACGAGCGCGGCCCACCCCCCCGGCGGCGTTTTCACCACCATGTAGAGCGCGGCACAGGCGAACATCAGAAGCAATACTATCTTCAATCGGTTTTTCATCATCCTCACTCCCTCGCGGCTGTCAGATTTTGAAATCAATCAGCGCTGAGACACCTACACCCTTCACTCGCGTGAGGTTGCGGGTCGGATTCGTAGTGTTCACGGGGACGAGCAGCCGCCCTCGGAAACTGGAAATCGTGGCTTCGACCTGGCCGACCGCCTTCACGGTGGACACTTTATCCGGCGTACCCTGAACCTGGGCGGCTCCAATATAGCCACCCTGGCCGACCGAGATTATGGGCACGACCTTCGTAGTACCCTCCCACGTAACACCACGCTGCCCTGACAGGTTGTTTATGAAACTGTTGATCTGCCCTCCGAAGTGGCTTACTACATAACCGACCCCGAAGACTTTGAGCAGTTGGCCGATCAGCTTCTCGGCCGATGCGACCGTGGGCAGGAAGACCATGAGGCAGAATACCAACACGAGCGCCATGGCCACAACTTTGTAGCTTGCCATATCCATTTCACCTCCTCATCACCTATTTTCTACGGAAATTGTCCCAGCCACGGTGGAAAGCAGCCAGGGGCTTGGAGCTCTTATACCCAACTTTCCCCTGATTGTCAATGTTTTCCACGCAGGCTGTGTAAGCAAAAAGAGGCTCCGCCTCTTACGAAGCAGTGTCCCTCAAGGCATTGTGGCCGCCCGAACCGGGTGTTTGCGCAGCACAGGAGTGGGACGACGATCGTGCGAGCCGCTGCCGCGCTGCCAGGGCTCAAGCACACGGAACGCATCCGCAAGCCCAAGCGCCATTCCTCGCGCATCACCAATACCGGCAGGCCCGCCGTGAAGGACAAGCACTAAAGGTCCAGCATCTCCATATGTACGTACACGTATTCCACCTTCAGTTTGCATAATAGGCGCTCATTGTTTTCCATTTCCATTCAGGTTTCATATTGTAAGGTTGCTGCACTAGCCGGATGGGAGGATTGTCTGCACGCGCCCCACGCGTCCGTCTTCCAGCATCACCTTGATGCCGTGGGGATGGGATGGGCTCTTCGTGAGGATACGCATGACAATGCCCTCGGTCTGCAGACCGGTGGGCTGGTTCTGCTTCTCGACTATACGCACTCGCTGGCCGGGGCGTATTTCACTTCGATTGGGTACTGCCATAACGATTTATCTCTTAAGGACGGGAAGCCTTATCAGGCCATTCCTTTTTTGCCTTTTCGATGATCTCTCGACAGAAATCCGTCTTTGCGTCGGTGTAGGCCTCGCGGTCATTGCGGTGCAACTCCGCCAGATAGTATTTTAACTTCTCGTATTCCCTGGCGGTTTCGGGATACTTGATCAGGTAGTCGCGGAACAACAGATCATCCATGAGCGGATGACCGGCGGGCGCCATGTGGAGGTGGCACTTCTGGGGAAGCTCTGGGAAATACCCTTTCCAGAAGGCCATGTGGCCGTTGTACCAGTTATAACCGTATCCCAGGGGTTCCAGGACCGGGCGAATCTCACGTTCGGCTGCCTCGAATGAAGTGATCTCCACCAGGATGTCTATCACGGGCTTGGCGGCAAGTCCTGGAACGGCAGTGCTCCCATAATGCTCCGTGCGGACGATCAGCTCGGGCCCGAACGTCGTTCTGAGGAACCGTGCTTCCTCCTCGTACAGTTCCACCCAGCGCGGGTCGTATTCCACCACTATGATGGGGAACAGCTTCCCCAGCTTTTCTCTTTCTTCGAGGGACATCGCTTTGTTGCTTATTCTTACACCGCCTCAATCGTCGAAGGGGGCTTGGGCGCGATGTTGTACGTGACGCTGACGATGCCGGGCACATCGCGGATGATCTCCCGGGCGAGCTTCTCGAGGACTTCAAACGAGAGCCGCGTCGGCGTCGCGGTCCGCGCGTCCACGCTGTCCCAGCAGCGCACCTCGATCTGCTGGCCGAAATCGCGCTTGCCGTCGCGCATGCCGGTCACGCGGTCTTCATGAAGGATCGCCATGTACTGGAATGCGCCGGTGTCATTGAGCAGCCGCTCGACGACGACGGTTGCCTTGCGGACCGTCTCGATGCGCTCCGGGGTCACCTCGCCTATCACGCGCGCGGAGAGCGCCGGCCCCGGGAACGGGATGCGTTCGAACACCTCGGCAGGGAGCCCGAGGGCCTGACCGACCTTCCTGACGCCGTCTTTGCGAAGCTGGATGAGCGGCTCGATTATGCGATAGCCGAAAGCCTCCTGCGGGTCAATCCCTAGCTGCTCGAAGACGTTGTGCTGCCGCTTGATCCCCGCGACGGTCTCGTCCACATCCGTCAGGATAGTCCCCTGGAGGAGGTGCCTCGCCCCGCTTTCCTTGACGATGCGCCCGAATACGTTCCGGTAGAAGGTCTGGGTGATCGCCTCGCGCTTCTCTTCCGGGTCTGTGATCCCCTTGAGCGCCGCGAAGAACTCCTCGCGCGCGTCTACTACTTCAACCGCGACGCCGAGCTTCTGGAACAGAGCCGCAACCCGCTCAGGCTCGCCCTCGCGCATGAGGCCGTTCTCGACGAAGACGGTCCTGAGGTGCTCCCCCAGGGCCCGATGTCCGAGCATCGTAACCGTGGACGAGTCGACGCCCCCTGAGAGGGCGTTGATCGCAGTTCCGTCCCCGACGGCGCTCCTGATCTCCTCGACCTTCTCATTGATGAACCGCCCGGCATCAAGCTCCTGTGCAGTGATTTCCTGGATCATGTGGTGGTCTCCTTTTATCTGGTGATCTTTGCGTCGGGGCCAACGCTAGCGTTGTTGGGAACACTATTTCTTCTTCCTAGTCTTCCGCTGCTTGTACTCCTCATAACGCGCAGACAGCACGTAGATGTACTCAATGATTGCGCGTGCGAAATCCATAAGGTCTCTTGCGTCATCTTTGCTGGTAGATTTCCCAGAAGCGTGCGCGCTGATGTTGCGCTCTTCCCTCAGAGACTCCGCCCAGTGGTACAGGCGCGCATCGATAACGTTCTTCTCCATCAATCCCTGAAGACCTTTGGCGATATTTTTCTGGCCTAAAATCTCAACGCAAATGCCTTCAATAGCGCGTCCGCACATGACAGCGCACGCGCTGTATGCGCCTGCGCGATAGCACTTCTCCGCCTCATCGAGAGAGAGCGACACCACTGTGGGAACCCTGTAGTCGGGCTGGCGTGCAGGGTTCGGCCACACCCTTGTCAGCGTTGACCATACGTATTCGTTATCGCCGACTTGTATCTCCTCTGAAAGTCCAACGTGAGCAGAGTTGCACACGGGGCAGATCAAGAAGACATACTCGAACGGGCCCCAGTCTTCCCCTCGGGGAACCTCGTGTTTCGCTAGCACTCTTCCATCAACCTGCGAGTTACAGTATGCGCACTCGATGATCATGATTTACACTCCCCTCCAACGGCAGCTTCTCCCCGTCGTTGGGTTTCGCGCGTGACTATACTAGGGTGTAGGCGCCCGCTTGTCAATACCGCGTTTTCCATCACCCAGCAAATCACCACGCGGCGGCTTGACAGACGGTCATCGTCCCGCTACAATAACGATTGATATCCAATAAGGGATAGAGATCACTGCCAACGACAAGCGGCTCTCATCGGAAGTGCGATGGCTGGACTCACACGATCTGAGATTATGAAGCTGGTGAATCGGTACATAGGCGTTTCGGGAGGTTTTCTGGGCGACTTTAGCTACCGAACGCACGCCGACTTCTACTCGGAGTACTGTGACCTCGATATCAACCCTTACGAGTACACAGGGACCACGCGCGAGCGCTTCATCCAGATAATCAGCTCCGCCGATCCTTTGGTCGAGGCGAGAATCGTGAGGGGTGTCCTCGAGCATTTCCCGGTCGGAGAGGGTCCGCGTACACGCACTCAGGAGCTTCGGGCGGAGTTCATCGAAGCAGTTCAGCGGCTGGAGAGCTCCTCCCCAGTTGCGACGCCAACACTAAGAATCACGCGAGAAGTTGTGGCGAGAGCCATCGCCGACGCTGAGGCGCTCATTAAGGCGAACGGTGCGACGAGCGGGGTCGACCGCATCCACACTGCTCTCCATGGCTTTCTTTTTGCTGTTTGTGATGAAGCGGGGCTATCTCATCCACCTGACGCCAGCCTAACTCAACTATTCAAGGTAATCCGGGAAAGCCACCCTGCTCTTCACGATATCGGTCCACGTGATCAAGACATAACGCAGGTACTGCGTGCATGCAGCGCGATCATGGACGCACTCAACCCGGTCCGAAATCGCGCTACTGTGGCACATCCGAATGATCAACTTCTAGGCCAGGCGGAAGCGATGTTGGTGATCAACGTGGCACGGACGCTGCTGCATTATCTTGATGCGCGGTTGTCGTGAAGATATTCAGGGGTTAACTCTTGGGTGCATCGGATGGCGCTCCCTCGTTCAACCACACTTTCGCTTATGCAGGACCTTGAATTCTCCCTCACTTCCCCAGCGCATGTCTCTCAGCCGCACGCCTAACAGCGACCCATCTCCGTTATCGGGTCACGCACCGGATTATACGAGGGTTCAGGCCGGTCGTCAATACGGAACCAGGTTGAGCGTTGAGTGTTGAGAGTTGAGGGTTGCCCCGCCAACGGCGGGAAAGCACGAAACAATCGGACAGATCGGAAAACGAAGGCAACCGCCGATGGACGCAGATGAACGCCGACATTTCGGAACATCAGGTCATCTCCGTGTATCGGCGTTAATCGGCGGTTAGTTCTCTTGGTTTCGCTTCTTCTGTCATTTGGGTTTGTTTCGAATTTCGATATTCGTGCTTCGGATTCTTGCTTCTTGCCCATGTGACTCAGCAGCGATCCGTCGAACCACATCACAACTGGGCGAATGGTATCGCCGAACGTCGAGTAGGATGACCGGAAGATATGCGGGCTAGACCTGATTGCACCCCTGCAAGAGAAGAAGCCTGCCCAAGGGTAGGACAGGCTTCATGAGCTGAGAAAGCATTACGGGTATCGGGTGGAGATAGTCCTTTGTCACTCCTCGGACTCTGATACCTCCTCCTCTTCCGTTTCCATGGGTTCGCCGGGCATCTCGCCCGCGCCGGCTATTCCGCCCTTTTTCCAGAACGACATGATCATTGATTTGATCTGCTTGCGCTGATCGGGCGTAAGCGCGTTTCGCATGTCCTGCATTGCCTGTATCCACGCGAGATGCATGTCAGCCTTCAGCTTGGACATCTCTCGGACCTTCTGCTCGATTTCCTGCATGTTGACCTGATCCTGCATCAGAAGATTCTGCAGGTCAATCTTGAGGAGTTTGATTTCGCTGTGCAGTTTCACCTTCTGCTTGCGCATATTGGTATGTGTGTCGCGGATCCGAGCCATCTGGTCCTCGCTGAGCCCAAGCTCCTCGCTGTGCATCAAGATCTTCCAGGGCATCATCATGAACGGTCCCCTCATACCCTTCATGCCATGACCGCCCATATGGTGCCCCATCATGCACCCGCATGTTGGACACATCATTCCATGGTGCATCATTATCCTCCTATGCTTCCTGTAGTTGTGGACTCATCGGTTTGAGCGTACTGAAGTCCTACACAAGTGTTCCCCTTTGGAGGTACCCGTGAAACTCCGGGACTTGTCGTGAACGGGCGCTGGAAGTAGATGCTGGAAGTAGATGCAGATGGGAATGCGCGGAGTTGTCTAGCAGTGAGGATCAAGAAGTCTACTGGATGTAGACCTGGTCAGCCACTCACCATCCACTCCCTCACTGAGTTCGGGGTTACAGCCTTGTCGCTCGACTGAGCTCGTCGCAGGCCGCCGCTGCGTCAAGACATTCGGGAATACAAACAAGAATGGCTGCCGGACAAGGACTCGAACCTTGAACATTCCCGATGTATCGGGACGCTCTACTCGGCGAACATCTCGCCCAATGTGCTCAAGACAACCCCTCTTGTGGCTTCGTCGAGTCTCCCAAGCTGCCTGACCAGCCGCGATCTGTCTACCGTCCTGATCTGGTCGAGCGCTACCTGAACTTGTTTTCCCCGGAACCGGCAGGGGACCCGTGTCGGGTAAGGCCGCCCTTTGGTGGTCATCGGAGCGACTATCACGGTGGCGATATGGGCATTCATCTCATCCGGAGACACGATCACACAGGGCCTGGTCTTTCGGATCTCGCTGCCCACCACAGGATCCAGGTTTACAAGGTAGACCTCGAAGCGTGTGACTACCAATTCCATTCCTCGTCGTCCCATTTGGTTGCCACGGGTTCATCCATAAGCCGATCGTCCGCATGCTGTGCCATTTGCCGAAACGCATCGGCCCAGCCCTCGCGCGGTTTCCGGCCCGGGCGCAACTCGAGATGATCTTCCTTGACTATCATCTCAATGTCGTCAGTGAGATTAAGGCGCTCAAGCACGGCCTTTGGAATCCTGATGCCCTGAGAGTTGCCGATTTTGATGAGCTTTGTTCTGGTGCTTTGGCCCATTGTTCTTGTCCTCCAGAAATGTAATTACATTGTAATTCCCTTGCTGGAAGATGTCAAGCGCCTCAGTGCTGTGCGGCTGAATCCGGTTGGGGTGAGGATGGCTGCCGGACAAGGACTCGAACCTTGAACATTCCCGACATGTCGGGACGCTCTACCATTCAGCTATCCGGTAGCGCCACCACATGTTATCGCGCCCGATGCAAATCTCGACTTCGTGATTCGGTGGTTACAGGCGAAGAAGCTGCAGCAGTTCTTGAACCGACATATCGTGGTGTCGGGCAATGCTCGAGAGAATACTCTGCAGAGTGCCGATCTTGATAGGGTTGTGACTGGGCGCTACCTCGTGATGTTCACCGTTAATCTGAGTCGTAATACGGATATGTGAGCCTGATTGCCTGCTCTGGCGATATCCCAGTATGCTCAGCGCAGATACGAGGCGTTGCGGATCCAGGTCACGAGGAAGCCTCATCGCACGAGGACCTCTTCGGTTATGACGCGAAGATGTATCACCGTAGGCGCATCGCTGGGATCATCGAAGTAGCAACCTACCGCGTCCAGTATGCTGCTTCTCAGCTCCTCCAGGGTCTCGGCCTGGGTGTGTATGCCGTAGCCTATCGCTGAGGCGGTATAACCGCCATCCACCTTGTCCTCATGTGCCTCCACAAAAAGCTCCTTCATGGCTTGCCTCCTAAATGCCGGGGAACGTGAAGGCCCCGCCGGCGCCTCCGACAGAGCCATCTCGGAAAGATGCCTCTGGAAAAGCGGAAAATGGCTGCCGGACAAGGACTCGAACCTTGAACATCGTGCTCCAGAGGCACGCGCTCTACCATTGAGCTATCCGGCAGCGGGGACATTGGAATTGTACCAAAATTCGCCCGAACCGTCAAGATGAGTATGGGAGTGTGAGAGTATGGGAGTATGGGAGTGTGGGAGTGTGGGGGACACGGCGAATCAGGCATCCGCCTTCGCCGAGGCTTCGGCGGACAAGTCCGCAATCCGAAACCCCCGATTTGTTGTCTCTCAACTCTAAACTCTCAACGCTCAACTTTCCCCGCCATCGCCTTTTCGATCTTCGCCCAGGTGTCGCGCAGGGTGACGGTGCGGTTGAAGACGAGCTTCTCCGGGGTCGAATCGCGGTCCACGCAGAAGTACCCGACTCGCTCGAACTGGTAGCGCGCGCCGGGCTGGGCGCCGATGACGCTCGGCTCCACGCAGCAGGTGGTCACTTCTAGCGAATCCGGGTTCAGATTAGACAGGGAAGTCTGGCCTGGTTCCACATCGTCCGGGTCGGGCTTCACAAACAGGTGGTCGTAGAGCCGCGCCTCCGCCTGAACCGCGTGCCGAGCCGACACCCAGTGCAGTGTGGCCTTTACCTTGCGACCATCGGGCGCGTCGCCGCCGCGCGTGGCGGGATCGTAGGTGCAGTGCAGCTCCAATATTTCGCCGCTCGCGTCCTTCACCACATCCACGCATTTGATGAAGTAGGCGTAGCGCAGTCGTACCTCCCGGCCGGGAGCCAGGCGGAAGAACTTCGGCGGCGGTTCCTCACGGAAGTCGTCGCGTTCGATATACAGCTCGCGCGCGAACGGTACCTTGCGCGTTCCGGCGCTGGGATCTTCCGGGTTATTCACGGCATCCAGCTCTTCCACCTGATCTTCAGGGTAGTTAAGGAGGACAACCTTCAGCGGGTTCATCACCGCCATCACGCGCTGAGAAGTCTTGTTCAGGTCGTCGCGCACGCAGTCTTCCAGCACGGCGACATCAATGGTACTCTCGATTTTCGCCACTCCGATCTTCCTGCAGAACTCGCGGATGGCTTCGGGGGTATAGCCGCGTCGGCGCAGGCCGGCCAACGTCGGCAGCCGCGGGTCGTCATACCCCTGGACATAACCGCGATTGACGAGCTCGATGAACCGGCGCTTGCTCATGACCGTGTACGTGAGGTTTAACCGTGCGAACTCGATCTGGCGCGGGTGGTAGATGCCCAGTTGATCCAGGAACCAGTCATACAAAGGACGGTGATTCTCGTATTCCAGCGAGCACAGTGAATGCGTGATCCCTTCGATGGAGTCTTCCAGGCCGTGCGCCCAGTCATACAACGGGTAAATGCACCACTTGTCACCCTGGCGGTGATGCTCGGCATGCCGAATGCGGTACATCACCGGATCGCGCATGTTCAGGTTGCCCGAAGCCATGTCGATTTTGGCGCGCAGCGTGCGGGACCCGTCCGGGAATTCGCCTGCCCGCATGCGCTGGAACAAATCCAGGTTCTCTTCCACGCTGCGGTTGCGGTAGGGACTTTCGACGCCCGGCTCGGTCGGCGTGCCGCGCATCTCGATGACCTCTTCGATCGTCAGGTCGCAGACGTATGCCTTGCCCTTCTTGACGAGGTCTATGGCCCATGCGTACATCTGGTCGAAATAGTCGGAGGCGAAGAACAGCCGGTCATCCCAATCGGCCCCCAGCCAGCGCACGTCCTCGATAATGGCGTCAACGAATTCCTGCTCTTCCTTGGTAGGATTAGTGTCATCGAACCGCAGGTTGAAGAGGCCGTTGAACTCCCGGGCGATGCCGTAGTCTATCCAGACGGCCTTCGCATGGCCGATGTGCAGGTAGGCGTTAGGCTCGGGCGGGAAGCGGGTATGCACACGGTCGAACCGCCCCGTCCGCAGGTCCTCTTTGACAGCCTCGCGGATGAAGTCGGTCTGCTGCTCATCCATGATGCCTCATTTTGCCACATTCCGCGGACAAAGGTCAAGGGAAGGGGAAGAATGGAAGCGGGGCGTATTTCCCCAGAGTGGGTAGAATGGAGCGGCTCGATATCCGACTATCCGCTCGCCCTGAGGCGAAGGGTGACTCAACGGCAGCGAATCGCTATATGCGTTTCAGGGCAGCCTCGTAGACCCTGCGTAACCCCTCGTTTATGGATATCTTGGGCGTGAAGCCGAGGATCTCTCTGGCAACAGTGACGTCCGCATAGCGCGAGTGGACCCCCACCGGCTTGTCCAGCAATGGCTTGATCGTCGGCTCGTAACCGGCAAAGCCGCAGAAGATCCTGATGACTTCCTTGAACGTGGTCAACGTCCCCGAGCCGATGTTCACCCCCGAGCCGTCGGATATCTTGTCCAGCGCGAGGAGCATGGCATCGACGCAGTCCTCGATGTGCACGAAGTCACGTCCCTGGTCACCGGAGCCCCATACCTCGAACGGGTTCTCGCGGCGCGCGGCTCGCGCCGCCATCGCCGGGATCGGGTATGTCAGGTCCTGATCCTCGCCATAGCCCGAGAACGGACGCACGCAGGCGACTCTGAGGTCGTAATGCTGCGCGGCTATGCGCGCAAGATACTCGCCCGTGAGCTTGGACCAGCCATAAGTCATGTCCGGTTGACCGAGCCTGCCGCCGAAGTTGATATCGGCCTCCTTCAAAGCAACGGCGCCTTCGGACGCCTGAAGGTCAATCGGATATGCCGCGCTCGAACTGGCGAACAGAATCCGGCCCGGGCGCACCCTCACAGCCCACGTGAACATGTCGCTGTCGATGGCCAGGTCGTTCGCCACCGCGATCGGGTCGCCGTCAATCTTCACGCGTCCGCCGACCACGGCCGCGAAGTGGAACACGTCGTCGAAATCGGGCAGATCCCGCGCCGGCTCAGTTACGCCCAGATACCGTGCGAAGAACTTCCGCGCGTCATCCTCGACAAATACGAACGCGCCCGAGTCCACATAGTCCTTGGGCATCCAGGCGTCCGGATGCTGGCCGGTGGACAGGTTGTCCACGGCCCACACCTTCAGCCCCATCCCAAGCAGCCGCATCACGACGTGTCTGCCGACAAACCCGCATCCTCCCGTGACCAGGGCCTGTTTCATGGTCTCCTCCTGTCTCTCGCTGCGAACCGTCGCGCGCTAAGTCAGATCGCGGCACACATCGGTCCAAACGAGCATGCCGTCTGTAATCCGAAGGACGTAGGCCTTCTCCTCATAGGTGTAGCGCTTGTCATTGCACGCGTGCTGCCGCAGGCTCTGCGCCAGCTCCTCATAGCAGGATAGATAGTCGGACGATGTCAGCTCGATCTCGTCAAGCGTCACCGCGAGCTTCTCCGTCAGGATCATCCCCGGCAATTCCTTCGCAAGGTCCTTCACGAGATCGTGCGGGTTCCGCGTCTGCCTGACCAGCGGCCGCCCGAAGCGCACGAAGTCGCCCATCCGGTCGGCGCACTTCTTGGTGAAATACGACATCCAGATATCATCGTAGCGGTCTATCTTCTGCCCGTAAAGCTCGTCGCCCATAACAACCAGATACGCGCAGGGCAGGAGCTCGCTCAGCAGCCCGGTGTTCTGCGAGTTGAACGGCGCCCACGTTCCCCAAGCCAGCACCGCGTTCTCCGAGGCATACGCGGGCTTCAGCGCCGTGACTTCGCAGGGCTCCTCAAGGTGGGTGACCGCGTCTACGTCCGGAGCGCCGAACCACAGCCCCTCGTTCACTACGACCCTACCGGCCTGCTCGACCTGACTCAGCTTCTCCTGCTGCCAGCGCTTGGAATGCGGATAGCCGCGGTGGTAGATACGCCGGTTCTTCTGCGTTTCGAGGAGATCGCACGGGTTGAACCACGATGTGGACGACTTGATAGCCTTCACCTTCTGCCGAAGTCCCAGGCTCGTATGGAGACCCACGAAGTCATCGTCGGTGACGAAGTTGTCGTCGTCTATCCAGATTATCGCCTCGTTGCCCTGCTCCGCCGCGATTAGCGTGCCGAGGTTCCGGCGCTGGATCGAGTTGTATGGGATGAGCTTGTCCAGATCCGGAAACCTCTTGAGCCATCCGCGCTGACGGTCGACATCCCAGTAGTCGAACTTATAGGGCTGCGACGCGTTCGCGTTGCCGACGTAGTCATTGATCTCCGGCGGAGTCTTCAGGTCCCCGATGATCACGAACGATACGTCCTTATGGCCGTGCTTATTCAGGTTCTCCACATACCCGTCCAGCAGGTGCGGCACGTGGATGGTGGTGGTTACTATGGCTGATTTCACTGATCGGACTCCTTTATCATATATCTGCTCGGCCTGCTGAACAACACGCCGAAGGCCACCTTCAAATAGTTAAAGTTGCGGAAGAACGTGTTCTTCGATTCGCCCTCGGTCCTGCTGATCCACTTGACCGGGACTTCCTCGATCCTAGCGCCGAGTCTCAGCGGCTTGAGTATGGTTTCCAACAGGAACTCATGCCGCGTATACTGCCACCGGATGCTCCTGACCGTGTCGGCGGGCATTATGCGAAAGCCGTAGGTCATGTCGTTCAGCCGCGTCAGGAACATCAGCTTCAGCATCTTCTGGAAAACGTAGTTGCAGACCAGCTTCAGTCTACTGTAGCCCGCGAACCCTCCGCCTCGGGACCAGCGGTTTGCCGTGACTATGTCGCAGCCGGTTTCCTGCATTTTCTCGATCATCTGGCGAACGGCGGCGGGGTCGGTCTCCAGGTCACTGCCCATCAGCAGCGCATGGGTGCCCGTGACCAGCTCGAACGCCTCCCTTATGGCCCATCCCAAGCCGGGGTTGTTCTGCTGGACGTGAAGCTTCACGTTGTCGCGCGAGTCCCGCAGGCCTTCACAGACCCGGAAGCTCTCCTCACCCGACTTCGGCGAGATCACGATGATGATCTCGTGCAGCGTCTCCTCGGGCACACCGGCTTCAAGCTGCTCGACCGTGTCTATGACCGATTGCGTCTCAGCGTACACAGGCAGGATCACCGAAAGCCTCATGGCTTCCTTACGGCCTGATGTCATGCTGCTGCTCCTGTGGCTGGGAACGTTCGGGCGGCTGCGGGGCTTGGGGCAGAGTGCTGCATTTCCGCATCTCGTTCCCCGACACGTCCTGAACTTCGACACCCCGGGCCAATCGCGTTCGAAACGCGACCAACCGGACCTCCTGGCCACGGCAAACTCATGCGTCCCCAAGCCCATCAGGTCGACGCAGCGGATTCGGCGATGACTTGTGAAAACGGCCCTGGGACTTGCTCTATTCGGGGACCATAACTTGGATCGGGCGTTCTGCCAGCCGAACTATCCCGCAGCGTCGGCAGCAAAATCATACCATCTTCATGGCTCAGGGTCAAGATTCTCGGGGCGGCCAAGGCGTCAGACGCGCAGCGTTTTCCACTAGCTCTCACGCAGGACGACGTACTCCGCGAGTCCTCGGAGTGAATCCTGTGCATCGGAGGCGGCCAGGGCGCAAAGGGACTCAACTGCGCGGCTGACGTATTGGGCCGCCACGTCACGCGTGCTTTCAACCGCTCCGCTAGTCTCGGCGAGCTGCCGCACGAGTTCTACGTCCTCCGAGGTCACGCTGTCGCTCTGGACTATCCGCTCGACCGTCGTTCGATCCGTGGGATCGGCCTTCTCCAGCAAGAGAATGAGCGGCAGTGTGACTTTCCCCTCGCGGATGTCGCCGCCCACGGGCTTGCCGGTCCTCGCAGGATCGCCGATGAGGTCCAGCAGATCGTCGGTGATCTGGAACGCCAGCCCCAGGTCGAGTGCATATCGAGCCAGAGCCTCCTGGGTGGATGCCGAGCCGTCCGCGAGGATCGCGCCGATCCGGCAGCAGGCAGACATGAACGCCGCCGTCTTGTCGTGGATGATAGAGAGGTAACGCGCCGCTGACGTGCGCGTGTCGCCCCTGGACTCGATCTGCGCGATCTCGCCTTCGGTCATGGCGATCGTTGCACGTGAGAGGGCCTGCATTATTCCGCCGTCGCCGTCGCGCGCGAGCAGGGAAAAAGCCTTCGCCAGCATGTAATCGCCCGCGAGCACCGAAACCTGACTGCCCCAAAGCGAGTTCGCCGTCACTCGGCCGCGCCGGAACTCCGCACCATCAATCACATCATCGTGCATGAGGGTTGCCATGTGGATCAGTTCGGCGCTTGCAGCCACGTTCACTAATCTGTCGGTGTCGAAGCTGCTACCACAGGCCTGTGCAGACAAGGCAACGAGCGAGGGACGCAGGCGTTTCCCGCCTGCCTCGAGAATATGGCTCGACACGGCCACAACAGTACGCACCGCCGAGGACAACTCGGCATGGAGGACCTCCTCCACGCGCCGCAGTTCCGCCTCGACGGAATGCAGAAATGAAGGTATGGATATTCCGCCGTTTAGATGTGCAGCGGGAATGCTCACTTCTTTGTCCCCACGTGAACGGCTACCGCGCCGCCCGCGAGATCGTGCACCCGGACGTCGCCAAGCCCTGCTTTCCGCATCATCCCTGATAGTTCCTCTCTTGAGTGAAAGCGCTCCAGAGACTCGGGCAAGTACTGGTATGCCTCCCGTCTCCCATTTACGGCGCCGCCGATAAAGGGGAGGACGTGATAGAAATACAGGCGATGCAGCCGCCGGAATACAGGCCCTTCCGGCTTCGCAAGCTCGAGCGAGACCACGCGGCCGCCGGGTTTCACAACGCGCACCATCTCCGCGAGGGTGTTCTCCACACTCACCACATTCCGAAGCGCGAAGCCGATAGTCGCCGCGTCAAACGAGTTCGACAGCGCCGGCAGACGCTCAGCACTCCCCTCAGCCGGGAACAGGCTGCCGATCCCGCGCTTCTCCAGCTTCCTCCGGCCGACATCCAGCATAGGACGGCAGAAGTCAACCGCCACCACTCGGCCCGTAGGCCCAACGACCTTCGCCAGCTCAATTGCCAGGTCCAGCGTACCGGCGCACACGTCCAGCGCTGCGTCGCCTTGCGAAAGGCCGCACTGCCGGACCGCGAACGCACGCCACCGCTTATGGCAGTTGAAGCTGAGAATCGAATTCAGCAGATCGTATCGCGGCGCGATCGAAGCAAATAGCTCTTCGATATACTCTTCTTTGCGTCTTTCCTGAATCTGCATGCCAAGTCTTTCAGTACCCGAACGACCTACCGTCTACGCAGACCAGCGGTTCCCGCAACTTGGAACTTGGAGCCCGGAACCTGGAACTCCCAACCTATGGCCGATAGAAGACCTCGCTCACGGACCGATTATAGTGAATTCTGTTGATCGTGCGACTGAGCGTATCCGACAGGCACCTGATGGAAACGAAGGGCAAGTCTTGAAACTCCCTGGTCTGAGGGATGCTGTTCGTGACGACAACACGCTTCAAGCGATAGTTGGTATACAGTTCGGACAGGCGCTCCCGGGCCTTCCCGATACACAGGTTGTGCGAAGCTCCGACGTACACGTCTTCGATGCCTTTCTCGGCCACCAACTTCTTGATAAGCGCGTGGATTGTCCCGCCGTTGCTTATCATGTCGTCCAGCACGACGGCCGTCTTCTTCCCCTCGAAATCGCCGATGATCTCGGCGATGACGACTTCCTCCGGCCGCGGACGATATTTCGAGGCGATTGCGCACTTGATCCTGAGTGCCCTGCCGAAGTGCGTGACGAACTTCGAGGCGCCAACATCAGGGGCGACAGCAATGACATCCTCACGATCCCTGAAAGAACCGAACTCCTCGATAAACAGCGACAATGACTCCAGCATGCTCACCGACATCATCCCGTAGAACCCCCGAATCTGGCCGCAGTGCGGGTCCCACACGATCAGGCGGTCTATTCCTGCTGCGATGCTGAGATCGGCCATGAGTCTGGCCGTCGCCGGCTCGCGAGTAAACTTCGTCGGCTTATCCTGGCGGGCATAAGCGAGATACGGCAGCACGCCCGTGACGTGGTTCGCACCGTGTTCTCTGAACGTCCTGGCAGCGATAAGGAACGCCATGTAGTTCTGGTCAATGGTGAGAGCCGACGTCGGATCGAAAAGGCTCTGGAACAGGTAGACATCGCAGCCGCTGACGTGCATATCCAACCGCACACAGGTTTCGGAATCGGAGAACCGCGTGTCAATGTTCTCCACATGCAGGACATCAGCCTCGCTTTCCGCCCCTGCCAGCAGCTCCCTGTAGCGCTCCACTACCTGCGCTGACAGGTACGACCCGGAGGAACACCCGGCGATCACCAGCTCACCCCGCGGAGTGACCATCCTCTCAGCCTGCTCCCGGGCAAACAACTCCGGGGTGAAGAATGCCTTCCGACTCGTTTCCGGTTCCTGCCTTGACATCGCTGCATCTCCTTTAGTATTTGCGTGACCGCTTGGGATTATAGATCGGCCCGCACGCGATTCCGCCTAATGTAGGCCGGCGTCCGGTCCAGTTGGATATTTGTGGCGATCAGCACCTTGCTATGACTGCTCCCCCACAGATGCCCGCCGCCAAGATCGAAGCGATGCTCCGGAAAGCGCCCGAAGAAGGCCTTCGACGAGCCGCCTTTAGGAAGCTGCATGATCCGTCCAAGAGACATATCAGAAAACGAAATGCTCAGGGCATGGCAGTGGGTCGGCATCAATTCCCAACCAAGACACTTGATGTTGTGTATGGCAATAATTTCCGCGAGCGCGTCCCTGACGCACCGATCGCACTCCGGCGGCTCCAGCACAGGTAGGTTATGAAATGTGTGAAAGTTCACATGCCATATCTCAGGCATGCCCATTGTCGCCTGCCACCTTCAGCCGTCTGCCACCTAAAGGAGCCAGCAAGCCATGGAACCGCCGAAGTTACTGCTCCGCTCTAGCCGGCAGACCCTCCATAACTTTGCGAATTCTGTCCCCTAAATCCCCGTCAGCATTGCCGCGGAACGATGCGCCATCTTGATGAACGGCTGCGCGTACAGCAGGACGAGCAGAGTCATAGCCAGCGTCAGCCCAATCGCGAAACTCAGCGGGCGAGAGCACGTGATGGGCTTCGCTTCCCTTGCCTCAGCGAAGAACATGCGGCGGACGACGTTCAGGTAGTAGTACGCCGAAACGACCGTGTTGGCAATCGCGAGCACCGTCAGCCAGAATATGGCCGCGTGGCCCGACTGGATCGCCGCCGAGAAGAGATAGAACTTGCCCAAGAAGCCCGCAGTCGGCGGGACCCCCGCCAGAGACAACATGAAGAACACCATCGCCACGGCGGCTACCGGCGCCCGGCGGATTAGGCCGGCATAGTCCCGTAACTCGTCCGACCCCAGCCTAGCCGACAGGATAGTAACCACCGCGAATGCGCCCAGGTTCATGAACAAGTAGATGAATACGTAGAGCAAGATAGCAGGCAGCGCGAGCGGACTGTATGCCATAGCAGCTACGCCGAGCAGCAGATACCCAACCTGCGCAATGCTCGAGTATGCCAACATCCGCTTGATGTTTAACTGCGGGATAGCAACCAGGTTGCCGACCGTCATCGTAGCAGCGGACAGCAGGATTATGAGCGGCGTCCAGTCAAAAGCGCTGAAAGTGATCCCTGTCCCAAGCATCCGAACCAGCACGGCGATTCCGCCGGCCATCGACCCGACGGAGAGGAAGGCCGCTATCGGCGTTGGCGCGCCCTCATAAGTATCGGGCGCCCACTGGTGGAAGGGGACCATGGCGATCTTGAAGCCGAAGCCGACCAGCATCAGCATCAAGGACAGAAACAGCAGCGGATACGGCGCCGGCCTGGCCCAGAGAGCGTCGGAGATCCCAAGAATGCTCGTCGTCCCCGTCACTCCATAAAGGATAGACATGCCATAGATCATCACCGCCGCCGCAACACTCCCGTAGAGGAAATACTTCACCGCCGCCTCGTTCGACTTCGGCTCCTGCTTCAGGTAGCCCGCCAGTATGTACGACGTGATGCTCAAGAACTCCAGCGAGAGATACATCATTATGAGGTCAGTCGAGGCTGCCAGGCTCGTGATCGCCAGAGCCGCAAAGACGAGCAGCGCGTAATACTCACCGCGATGGAACTGCACCCCTCGGAAGAAATCAATGGAAAGGAGCGCCACGATGATCGTGGAAAGTACGGCGATTATCTTGAAGAAGAGCGCCAGCCCGTCAACAGCCATGACGCCACCGAACTGCGACACGCCCCGCGCCAAACCCTTATCCGCAAGGAGCCAGACAGACGCCGCCAGCGCAGCCAGGAGTACGGCGAGGCTCACCACTTCCGGCGAGAGGACTCCTATCCGAGCGGGCCGTCCGCCTTTGGGAGCAAATCTCCCCGTGAGGAGTCCCAGGGCGAGAGCCAGTATCCCGCCGCCTGCAAGTATCAGCTCCGGCAATATGTAGTAGAGGTTGAAGTTCACGTCTAGCCTCCGCGTGCTGCGATCATCCCCACTATGCGCATGAGCGAGCCGTTCAGCGTACTAACCAAGAATGCCGGCAGCACACCCACCAGGATAGTGAGAGCCACCAGGGGAGCGAGACTCAGGACTTCACGCCCGTCCGTATCCGAGACCTCGGCCCAAGCAGGGTTCAGCGGACCCAGCAGGATGCGCTGCAGCATCCAGAGCAGGTACGCAGCATTGATGATAATGCCGATCCCGGCGAGTGCCGTGATGATCGTATAAATCGGCAGCGAACCCCTGAACACGAAGAACTCGGATATGAACCCCGCCAGGCCGGGCAGTCCAAGCGAGGCAAACACCATGAAGCTGAGGATGCCGCCGTACACCGGAACCTTCGCGAAGAGGCCGCCGAACTTATCGAGGTCGCGGTTCTGCGTGCGCTCGTAAATGACTCCCACCAGAAGGAACAGCGAGCCGGTGATCAACCCGTGCGCGAACATCATGAACACTGAACCAGTTAGCGCTATGGTCTTATCGGCGACCGTACCCCAGGCCGCCGCCGCCGCCGCCACCCCCAGCATCACGTAGCCCATGTGGCTGACGGACGAATACGCGACCAGCCTTTTCATATCCCTCTGGGCCATGGCTACGAGAGCGCCGTAGATTATGCTGATGAGCGCCAGGATGGCGATATAGATCGAATACTGGCGCGCCGCCTCCGGGAGCATCGGCAGAGCGATTCGCAGGAACCCATAGCCGCCGAGCTTCAGTAGAATCCCTGCCAGAATGACGCTGCCGGCGGTTGGCGCCTCCACGTGGGCATCCGGAAGCCATGTATGGAACGGCCACATCGGCACCTTGATCGCAAAAGCCAGGAAAAACCCAAAGAATGCCAGCGACTGAAGGAGGTGGCTGCCCGCGAACGGCGTCTGCCTTATCGCGTCCGGGATACTGAACGTGTGCGGGTCAGTGTAGAAATACACGCCGATGATCGCCAGCAGCATGGCGACACTGCCAACGAGGGTGTACAAGAAGAACTTGATGGCCGCGTATTCCTTCCTCGGGCCGCCCCAGACGCCGATAAGGAAGTACATCGGGACGAGGCTGACCTCCCAGAATATGTAGAACAGGAAGAAGTCCAGCGCCGTGAAAACGCCGAGCATCCCCGTCTCGAGGAAGAGGAAGAGCGAGAAGTACTCCTTCGGCCGTTCGTTGATGATCCACGAGTATATCAGCGAAAGCGTGGTCAGTAGCGCAGTCAGGAAGATCAGCGGCACGCTGATCCCGTCAATGCCCATGTAGTAGTGCACGTTCAGCGCCTGAATCCAGCGCACCCTCTGCACAAACTGCATTCCGGCGTTCGAGGGATCATACCACACCCACAGAAGGACCGAGAGCGCCAGCGATGGCAGGCTGAAGAGTAGCGCCGTCCACTTGATCGCTCCGTGCCTCTCCTTGGGAATGAAGAGGATGATAACCGCGCCCAGTAAGGGTACGAAGGTGATCAGTGTCAGTATCCAGTTATTCATCAACTGCATGCCTCCAATAAACGATAGGCCGGTGACAGTACGCTCCATATCCTATCTGAACAAGTAAACCCACACGGCGAAAAGGACGCCCAGAAACATGATCGCGGCATAGTCCTGGAAAATGCCGGTCTGAGTGAGGCGCAGCGACCGCGCGGCGAACTTCGTCAACCCCCCAATCAGGTTTACCAGCGCATCTATGACCCACTTGTCTATCCAGCCCTGCACGAGCGACAATCCCACAGTCACGTAGCCGACCCCGTTTACAAAGCCGTCCACGATTCTTTCGTCAAAGCGAGACAGCGTCCTCACAATCCAGAACAGTGGCACCACCAGAGCCGCCCAGTATAGCTCGTCGAGATAATACTTGCTTGCCAGCAGCTTGTAGGCCCACGGAAGCCTCTCCCTGAACACCGACGGCGCAATCGCACGCTTCACAAAGACCGCCCAGCCGAGGAGTATGCCCAGGCCGGCAGCGGATGTCGCCAGCAGCGCCACCGTCCAGCTAAACGGGATTGCCCCGCCTTCCCCGAAATGCAGGAAGCGGTGGAACACGTTATTCGTCGGCCAGGCTACATAACCGGCGGCCACTGAGAGGAATGCCAGCACAATCATGGGCCAGGTCATCACTCCGGCGCTCTCGTGAACGTGCATCTCGCTTCGGGGCTCACCCCAGAACGTGAGCGCGACCAGCCTGGTCATGTAGAAAGCCGTCAGGAACGCCGCCGCCAGGCCCATCCAAAACAGCGCAGCGTTTGCGTGGAATGCTTCAAGCAGGATTTCATCCTTGCTGAAGAAGCCGGCGGTGAACGGAAGACCCGCCAGCGCGGCGGCAGAGATCAGGAACGTCCAGTACGTCCGCGGCATATGCCTGCCCAGCCCGCCCATCTGCTGGATATCCTGAGTCCCCGCGCCGCGTATCACGCTGCCAGATCCGAGGAACAAGTTCGCCTTGAAGAAAGCATGCGTCAGCAGGTGGAACAGGCCGGCTGTGTATCCGCCGACTCCCAGGCCCAGCATCATATATCCGAGCTGGCTGATCGTCGAGTAGGCCAGCACACGCTTGATATCGTTGATAACGGTGGCTATCGTCGCGGCCGTCAGCGCAGTGACTGCACCTATTACGGCGACCACGGTGAGCGAGATCGAATTCGGCTCAAAGGCGAACACGGGATACATCCGCCCGACGAGGTAAACGCCCGCCGCGACCATAGTTGCCGCGTGGATCAGCGCGCTGACGGGAGTCGGGCCTTCCATCGCGTCGGGAAGCCATACGTGCAGCGGAAACTGCGCCGACTTACCAACTGCGCCCGCGAATATAAGCAGCCCCGCGAGCGTCAGGAGAGGCATGCCGAACAGCATGACCCCCTTCAAAGCCGGAATGGACTCAAATATGGCGCGTATATTCAGCTCGCCGGTCTGCGAGAATAGCAGCACCATGCCCAGGAAGAGGCCCACATCGCCCAGCCGCGTTACTATGAACGCCTTCTTCGCCGCACGCATCGCGGCCGGCCGCTCGAACCAGAAGCCGATGAGCAGATAGGACATCAACCCTACGAGCTCCCACGACACGTAGAACAGGAGCAGGTTGTCCGCTATGGCCAGCGCGAGCATCGCCGCACTGAAAAGCGATAGATATGCGAAGAAGCGCGGGTACCCGGGGTCTCCGCGCATGTAGCCGATCGAGTAGATCTGGACGAGCAGGGCGACCACGGCTACCACGACGAGCAGCACAGCCGCCAACTGGTCAACGACAAATCCCATCCTGATCGGCAGGCCGCCGACCACTGCCCACAGAACGCTCCTCGTGTACGGGTCGAACTCATGTCCGCCGAGAGCTTGGGACACCGTCCAGGCGACGGCGAGCATCGAGAGCACGAACGATAAAACGCTCGCCCCGATCGCGACATATGCGCCCTGCCCGGGTCCCCTTCTGCCGGTGAGCAGGATCAACCCGAACGCCACCAGCGGAAACACCGGGATCAGCCAGGTCAGCCTAATTGCATTCTCGAACAGGTCAGGCATGTTCTTCTCTGCTACTAGCGGTCAGCGGAACCTCACCCCATCCCCTCTCCGAAACGGAGAGGGGATGGCGCTTAGGTCAATCCGAAATCCGAGATCGAATCACCACTTCATCACACTGATCTTGTCAACGTTGATATGCGCGACATTCCGGTAAGCGGCGATGATTATGGCAAGGCCGACCGCGGCTTCAGCGGCCGCCACTGTCATCACGAAAACAGCGAACACATGGCCGGTCAACACCGTCGGGTCCAGGAACCGCGCGAACGCCACGAGGTTGATGTTGGCCGCATTCAGCATCAGCTCGATCCCCATCAGGATACCGATGGCGTTCCGTCGGCTGAGCACGCCGAAGATTCCTATGCAGAATAGGAGAGCCGATAACCCCAGATACCACTCAAGCGGAATCATCGAACTTGTCCTCCTTTGCTAAGACGATCGCCCCAACCATTGCAACCAGCAGGACGATGGATGCCAGCTCGAACGGCAGAACGTACTTCGTCAGCAACGCTTGCCCGATGATCCCGGTCGTCGGCGCGGCGCCCGGCGGCGCCTCCACTCTCCACGGATAGACCACAAACACCCTAATCAGTATTGTGAGAATCCCAAGAGCCACCGGCAGCGAGGTCACCCACCACTGTCCCAGGGTTTGGGACAGCTTCGTACTCATCACGCGGTGGGTCAGCATCAGGGCGAACATCATCAGTACGACGATCGCCCCGATGTAGATCAGAACCTGAACCGCCGCGAGGAAATCAGCCGACAGCAGCAGGTAAACTCCGGCTACTCCCAAGAACGACAGCGCGAGAAACAGCAGGGAGTGGAATATGTTCTTAAGGGTGACAACCATGACCGCCGAACCCAGAACTAACAGCGCGACGGCGCAAAAGGCAAACTGTTGCATGGTAATTTGCATCTAGGCGCGCTCCTCGGCTGATCCGCTGGCAACGGGCTCCTCAGGCTTGGGTTCCGGCTTCCTCAGACCGCCGAGCTCGTTCAGCTTCCTTCGATCATAGATAAGGTCATCTCTCGAAAATGCCGAGAGCTCGTAGTTGTCACTCATGATGATAGCGCCTACGGGACAGACATCAGCGCACAGCCCGCAGAACATGCACAGCCCGGCGTTCATGACAAAAGAGTCCACAACGCGCTTTTTGTCTTCGGTCATGTGGGCTTCCACAGCGATCAACTGAGTCGGGCAGATGCGCGCGCACGCTCCGCATCCGATGCACACATCCTGCCCGGTCTCCGGGTCCACTGGCAGCGCCGGGAAGCCTCTGTATCCCTCAGGAAGCTCCCATCGAGCCTCCGGATACATGAGCGTAACCTTCCCGCGAAGCAGGTTGATCAGGGTCACAATAAGCCCCTTCGCGATGCTGTAAAGGGCGTAGAAGCCTTCGCACGTGTACGCGCCTATTTTTCTCAAAGCTTTAGACATACGTTTGTTCTACCTGGAAGTCAATGCGCCCTCACCGGTAGTCTCTCCCACAGGGAGAGGGACATGTCACGACACCAGCACGACAAACCCCGTCCAGGCGATATTCAGGAGCGCGATGGGTATCAGCACCTTCCATCCCAGGCTCATCAACTGGTCAACGCGAACCCTGGGCAGGGTGGACCTTATCCACATCAGAACGAAGATGATAACCGCAGTCTTTGCAAGAAACCAAATGACGGGCGGGATGAACGAAAGCGCGGGATGGATCGGCAGCCACCCGCCAAAGAACAAGGTCGCCCCAACGGCCGAGATGGTGAACATCCCTGCGAACTCCGCCAGGAAGAAAAGCGCAAACTTCATCCCGCTGTACTCCGTGTTGTAGCCTGCGACAAGCTCCGACTCGGCTTCCATGATGTCAAAGGGCGTCAAGTTGCTTTCGGCGAGCGCTGCGGCCATGTAGACGAGGAATCCGACGACCTGGGTGGCGATGAACCAGCGCGGGAATAACCCCAGCCACTCGCCACTCTGGGCATGAATGATCTGCTGAAGACTCAGGCTCCCGGCCAGCATGACCGGCGGTATCATCGCCAGGACAAGCGGCACCTCGTAGCTCACGATCTGTGCAGCCGCGCGAAATGCGCCGAGCAGAGACCACTTGTTGTTGGACGCCCATCCCGCCGTGATGATGCCTACTATGGGAATGGAGAGCACCGCGGCGATGTAGAGCACCCCGATGCTCAAGTCCTGCGCGACCCAGCCACCTTTGCCAAAGGGAATGACTACGTAGACAAGGTAGGCTGGGACGAACACGATAATGGGCGCGGCTATGAAGGGCCATTTGTCCGCCATCGCGGGAATGATGTCTTCCTTCGTCAGGAGCTTCACGGCATCCGCGATGGTCTGCGCAAGCCCGTGCGGACCGACACGGTTCGGCCCGATCCGGGTCTGTATCCAGCCCATGATCCTCCGCAGCCCATATACGAGGTACAGCACTACGAAGAGTACGAAGAACAGAATGATAACCGCCGCCGCAAGCATCACCGCCGGCTGAACCCATACCTGCGGGATGTGCAGCCACCGGAAAACGAGCTCGATAACCTCTGTCAACGTCATTGTACGACGGCCTCCGCCCTGAGGCGCAAGGAGACAGCCCTCACCGCATGGGTGCTGAGTGAGCTCCCACCTCCGCAACGCACGCCGACAGCCCCGATCCGCTTCCGGCGAATGGGGCTGCCTCATCAATTATACGAAGCTCGGCTGGGCCGTGTCAACGTCTGTGGATCACAGCGCACAACTCACGATCTACGGTAGCTCGATTCTGCCGAATTTCAGTTTGCCGACGCGGAGCACCTGTCCATCTTCAAGCGCGACTTCGGCGTTCACATCGGTTATCTTCTCATCATCCAGGGTGACCGCTCCCTGCTCGACCAGGCGCCGTGCCTCGCTGTTGGTGCCGGCGAATCCGGAGGTCGTCAGGAGCCGCACGATCCAGACTCTTCCATCTTTGAACGCCGATGCGGGCACGCAGACAGTCGGAATCTCGGAGGGAAGCTCGCGCGCGCTGAAGACCCTCTCGAACTCTGTCTGGGCCTCAGCGGCGGCCTGTGCACCGTGATAAATCGTCACGATCTCGCGTGCGAGGCGCTTCTTCACGTCCATTGGGTGCAGCTTGCCGCTTGCCAGGCCCGTCTCGACCTCCCGGACCTCCGCCATCGGCACGTCCGTGCAGAGCTCGAAGTATTGAGGCATCAGGTTGTCCGGAATGGACATTACCTTGCCGAACATGTCGTTCGGAGGCTCGGTGATGCCGACGTAGTTACCCAGTGACTTGCTCATCTTCTGCACGCCGTCCAGGCCCACGAGCAGCGGTGTGAATATGGCGACCTGCGGCTCCTGCCCGAACTCGCGCTGAAGGTCGCGGCCCAGCAGTATGTTGAACCTCTGCTCGGTGCCTCCCAGTTCGATATCCGACTCCAGCGCAACGGAATCATAAGCCTGGCAGATGGGGTAGAGCATCTCGTGGACGCCGACGGGCTTCCCTTCAGCCAGGCGCGTGGCGAAGTCGTCGCGCTCGATCAGCCGCGCCACAGTTACCTTAGACGCAAGCCGGACGACGCCTGCGAAATCGAACTGGCGGAGCCACTCGCTATTGAACACAACCCGGGTCTTCGACGCATCCAGAATGCGGCTATACTGCTCTTCATAAGTTCGGGCGTTGACGGCAATCTCATCCGGGGATAAGAGAGGCCGTGTCATGGATGCACCGCTCGGATCACCGATACTCGCGGTGAAGTCGCCGATGATGACAATGACCTCGTGGCCGAGGTCCTGGAACTGCCGCAGTTTTCTCAGCACGACGGCGTTGCCCAGGTGTATGTCCGGAGCGGTCGGGTCCAGCCCCAGCTTCACCTTCAAAGGAGTGCCGGTCCGCTGAGACTTCTTCAGTTTGGCGCGGAGTTCGTCTTCGGGGATGATCTCGACGGTGCCCCGCCTGAGGAGTTCCATCTGCTCGTCAATCGGAATCTTAGAAATCACTCGCCATACACCCTTTGGAATGTTGAGAAATGTGCAAGAAGCTGGAGGAAATCGTACCACAAGAGGCGGGGCGTGTCAAATCAAGCCCGCGGGTAAGTTCTCGGCGACTCCGCATCGCAAACTTTGGGAGGGACTCGGACTTTCCTCGCTGAACAGGTTTATTGGAGCACTGTAAGCTTGACCGGCGAGACGAAGGCAATGGGAGTACTGCCATGCGCACCATCTGGAGACTGCTGGGCTACGCGAAAAGGTACTGGCACTGGACGCTTCTGACGCTCGTGTGCGCGCTCACCGGCACCGGGATAGCGCTCGTTTTGCCACAGGTGGTGCAGCGCATCATTGACGACTGCATCGAGCTGAAACGGTACGACCTCCTGCCTTACTACGCAGCCGGGATAGTGGGCCTGGTAATAATCAAGGGGATCTTCGGCTTCGGCCAGTTCTACCTGACGGAATACGGCGCCCAGCGAACCGTCTACGACATCCGGAACGGGCTGTTCGATCACATCCAGCGGCTGTCGTTCAGCTACCACGATGAGGCAGAAACCGGGCAGTTGATATCGCGCTCCACGACAGACGTGGATGCCCTGCGCGCGTTCCTCGGCCACGGCCTGATCCACCTTGTCACCAATGTTCTAATCTTCGCGGGGATACTCCCTATCTGCCTGCACATGAACTGGAGGCTGGCGTTAGTCGCGCTGTCCGCCATGCCGTTCCTGGTTGCCGCCGTCTTCAAATACAGCGGGAGAATGCGGCCGCTCTACACCGCCCTTCAAGATCAGCACGGCAAGGTGACAACGACAATCCAGCAGAATCTTTTGGGGATTCGCGTCGTCAAGACTTTTGCGCGGGAGGAGCATGAGATCGGCAAGTTTGCGCGAGAAACTCGCGAGCTGCTGGAGCGGCGGCTGGCTACATCCCGCGTGGCCGCGCTGTACAGCCCGATGATGGACTTCATCGCGGCAGCCGGGACCACGTTCATCCTCTGGTATGGCGGAATGCAGGTGGTCCACCATCATTTGAAGCTCGGGGAGTTCGTGGCGTTCAACATGTACCTCACGATGCTGATTTGGCCGGTGCGCATAATGGGCTGGGTTGTCGATATCATTCAGAATGCCATTGCGTCGGCCGACCGGGTCTTCGAGATACTCGACACCCATCCCGAGACGCACCTGAAGGACGGCAAAATCGAATTGACGGGCTGCACCGGGCGCGTCGAGCTTCGCAACGTGTTTTTCAACTATAGCGACGGCAGCCGGGCGCTAAGCAATATCAACCTGGAGGCCAAACCCGGAGAGATGCTAGCCCTTCTGGGCGCGACCGGTTCGGGAAAGAGCACGATCATCAATCTACTGCCCCGGTTCTACGATGTCACTGAGGGGGCCATCCTGATAGATGGAGTTGACATCCGCCAGTACAAGCTGGAATCGCTAAGGCGGCAGATAGGCATCGTCTCTCAGGAGCCGTTCCTATTCGGCGATACAGCCCGTGAGAACATCGCTTACGCGAGGCCGGACGCTCCTCTGGAGGAGGTAATCGAGGCGGCAAAGGCGGCGAACATCCATGACTTCATCATGTCGCTTCCGGATGGCTACGAAACAAGGATCGGCGAGCGGGGAGTGAATCTCTCCGGCGGCCAGAAGCAGAGGGTCGCGATCGCCCGCGCCCTGCTGATGAACCCCCCGATCCTGATACTCGACGACTCAACATCGAGCGTTGACACCGAAACGGAGGCGCTCATCCAGAAGGCTCTGGTCTCGCTGACCGAGTCACGGACGACTTTTGTGATCGCGCAGCGCCTCTCCACAGTGAAGCGGGCGGACAAGATCGTGGTGCTCGATAAGGGCAGAATAGTGGAGTCCGGCGGACACGAAGACCTCCTGGCGAAAAACGGGGTCTACGCGGAGATCTACC
>Ga0307380_10000131_pt1 | contig 125266 bp, 186 predicted proteins | sample UN3MG_FD_202239 | JGI IMG/M metagenome (GOLD analysis project Ga0307380, IMG submission 202239) | Soil microbial communities from Risofladan, Vaasa, Finland - UN-3 | ecosystem: Environmental > Terrestrial > Soil > Coastal area > Acid sulfate soil | place: Finland: Risofladan, Vaasa...
TTATGTCAACTCTTGGTAGATGGATGGATAAGCGCATGAATAGGTGGATGAATAGTGAGGTGTAATCACTTTTCTGAGCCTGTGGGTGTAATCACTTACTACTGAAGTGTAATCACTTGGAAATAAGTGTAATCACCATAGGGATTTAGGCTCGAAATAGTGTAATCGCTTTTCTGAAAGTGTAATCGCCATAGGGATAAGTGTAATCACTAGCAGGCGGTGTTTAGGCACGGGGATAGTGAGTGGGTGTAGTGGTAGTGGCACTGAATCGTGTAGAACAGATGTTCTAATGAAGAGGGAATGGGTGTAGGTGGATAGTGATATGGGTTGGAAAGTAGGAAAGTAGAACAGGTGTTCTGATTTCGGGGGGTTGACAAGGTGTAATCACTTGTGGTATAGTCTAGTCGATGGTGTAATCACCAAACGTAATTATTAAACAGCAGGAGGTATGGACAATGTCAGGGATGAGCAAGAAGACGAAGGTAATGATGGTCAGGCTACCGGTAGATGTGGCTGCCAAGGTAGAAGCACTGGCTACCAGGTCAGGGGTCGGTGTCAGTGAGTATCTACGTAAGATGGTGGTACTACAGGTGATGAGGAAGCGATAGCCTCAGTAGCAGAGTAGTACTAGTGTAGTTCAGGGGGTATACTTAATATACAGCACGGGAGCATATCCGTCCTCAAGGGTGGACCCGGTATGTTCATCACCATCATCACTGCCGTCATCATCCACCAGTATCTGTATGGCATTACCACCTCCGGAGTAGTCATAAGTACCCACCAACTCCTGTATTACTGAGGCAAAGTTGGGTGAGTTATGCCATTCCCAGTCACTGCCGTTGCTGATCCATTCTACACCGGTATTGGTGCGTATTCTTCCTGTGTGGTCCACAGTACTGATGGGGGCAGACGGGTTTGCTGCCTTCTCAGCATATATCTTCAGGTGTGTCCCATTATCCCAGCTACCGTGTACTGTCTCTAGCCGCGCCTGTAATACAGTAGCACCAGCTGGTATGTTAATATTGGTGAAGCGGAACCAGGCATCATAAGTGGCTCCTGTGCCTGGGCTTCCTATCTCATACCACACAGCGGTGTCATAGAATGCCCAGTCTCCACTACATCCGTCATCTGCTCCTATTGCCACACTCTTGATTATCTCTGCAGTGTTGGCTACCACTCTAGTGGGCAGCACTTCTCCCAGCTTGTCTCGCAGGAACTGGACACCAATGTGCGTTAATCACTACTTCCCCGGACACTTCCTTGTTTGTTGCGTCCGTCCTTCTCAGCCTCATATCCATCTGGTCGCATGTGGTTAATGTCTCTCCTGCTCCTTCTGCATCGTAGTTGATCACAAAGTCAGCTGTGTATGATTTGTATTGGATATTAGATACGCAGGTTGTCTCTGTGGCAGCAATATTCGGGGTACTGTCTATCCTGTCATTGTCGGCTGGCGTGAAAGAGTCCCATGCAAGTTCCAGGTTGAACAGGTTGCCTTCATTGCCTCCTCCGGGTATATAGCAGTGGATATGCGCTATGGGGTCGGTGATGCCATCCCATTCTCGGGGAACATCCAGGGACACGAACAGCTCTTCGTTGTCGTTGTTGTAGATGGGCAGGCTGAATCCTGAGCTTACCCCTCTATATACCTGTGTGGGCTTACCACTGGCCCTTACGGTGGCATAGTCAAGATCTGGTTGTATTTCCATCCACACCTTGCCAGCATCGTGGAGTATCAATTGACCATCTATATCCATTTGCTGAGCAGTATTACTTATTTCTAACGACCCTATGTGGACAGAACTGCTGCCGAACCATCCCTTCCCCCATCTCTTATCGGCACTGCCTAACTCCTGTGTATTATCAGTACAGGGCAGTAAGTCACCAGGATAACATTCTCCATCAGCGGATACCCAGTATCCTTTGCTCTCCAGTAGTCTTATGGCTTCTGCAATGCTGGTTGGGGTCAGGGTACCCAGTATGGCCGGGACTAGAGACAGGAATAGTAGTATTAGTGCCACTAGTGGTACTAGCACTGCTATCGGTGAGGACAGCAGTGTGGTGATATTATGTGCTCTATCGGTGGCTGGTCTTATCCACTTCTTTAATGCAAACATGGTATGTATTATACTCCTATTATGATTATAGCGGTGGTGCTGCTTGCGCTGGAATAAGTAAACATACGTAATTTTGGATAAGTAAACATACGTAGTTTTGGGTTATAGCCTTGTGTTATTGGGTGCTGGGTATTTATTGCTACGGTAGGTTTAACTGTTATTTTATTACTATTATGGCTTGACTACTTGACAAAGGGATGATGGTGTGATATGGTTAGTGGATAGAATATGTGGATAGAATATGATTGAGGAGCAACAGTAATGGAAGATAAAGCAGAAAGAAAAAAGCGTGGTAAGTGTGTTATCGGTGCCACGACATCCAGCAAGAGGAAGAACCAGTCCCTCAGACGGACACGGCATAAGGCTGCCAAGGCTTAAGTAGGATAGGGCAAAGGGTCTACTGGTATACAACTACACAAAATCAATTTAACCTACCCAGATTTCTATCCTAGTGCGTCTAGCGAGCGGCAGTAAAGTAAAGCGGCAAAGGAGAATAACAACAATGAAAGGTAAACTAATCTACGGTCTGATATCCATTATCGTGCTAGGGTGCTATGTGGTGTTCGCTGTACCGGCAATGACTGGTCAGGATGACACCTACACAGGTAAGTTATCATTTGACACAGAGCAGGAATACACCCAGTTCAAGCAGGAGATAGTCAACTCTGAGGCTATATGGAACAGGATGGATGTGCTGTCCTCTGATCCGCCGATATTAGTCCAGTTCAGGGTACAGGTGAGCCAGGATTATGATTTCCCGTATGGAGAGAAGAGTAATATAGGGCCTACTATGGCAATTGTGTTTGGCGTACTACTGGTTTTTCTTATAGTCTGTCTTGGATTAGCAGGTGCTGTCCAGCAAGCAGAAAGCAGAAACAGATGAGCACAGAACTATATCATAGCCTGTGCTCATCTGTGTTATGTGTGTGTTGATAGCAATCTCTACCCACTGGCGCCGGTGATCTATACGAAGCTGGTGTCCCCCATACCCACGTTAGATGCCGACTTGCCGCCATACATACCGCGTTCCGTCTTCTGGGAGCTCTTGCGTGTGGTCTTTCTACCTTTGCTCTTGCTTGGTGCTTTACTCTTTCTCTTTGCCATTGTCCTGTTCCTCCTTTTGCTTGTTATTATTTTTTTGGGGTGTCTGATTCACAGTCTACTTACTGGCTATCTTGGTCACTTTATACATCTGTGTAGTAATAGTCACTTTATCACTACCATGTGTGAATGTGGTTATGCCACCGGTGTAGCCATGTGGAATATTCTTGGTCATCTTCCATCCTGGCATCATCCTCACTAATCCCTTGGGACGTACATCTTGTCCTACCTTTACTGGTATCATTGCCATTGCCCCATGCCCCCTTCTGTATGTTGTTCAGTCATTACCCCGGATAGTCTACTTGCGGGTTCTACTTACCCCGGCGATAAACAGCATATTCCCCGAGACCATACTGGATCACCCGGGCTTTCCATCCTTCTTTTCTCAGCTGGGTGGCTACTCTGACCGCCTTATCTTTCTTGAACGACAGACCTTTCGCCTCGGTATAGATGGTATATTTCTTGCCCCCGAACATTCTGGTTGATGGTGTTGCCATTGTCTTTGTCCCTCCTTTGTTATACTCCTATTTCTTCGGCTTGATAGTATGTCAGATTTATCTCTTGGCTTTCTTGCCTTTGCAGTTAGAGGCATTTTTATTGTGGTATATCTTACCAGCAATAATTTCATACCCTTCACCAATCCTGATATATTCTCTACAGTCTTGGCACATTCTGTAAGACCTTGTTCCACGCAACTGTATGCGGGCTCTAGGCGTCTTGGTTTTCAGTTTGGGCTTAGGCATTCATCCTCCTGACACTCTATCCTATATTATTGTTTGTTTATTTCTTCGGCTTAATAGTATGTCTATGACAGCTCCGACAGTAATATCTCTGGTGTTCACCGGTCTTATCGTAGCCGTGTCCTGCCTTGATTATCCTCTTGCTTTTACAAAATGGGCATCTCATATCTTCATTACCTCTGTGCTATTAACCTATAGTGCCTATAATGCCTACTATACCATACCATTACCGATATGTCAATAGGGCATCCCCAGTCCACATAAAAAAAAACCATATAAAAAAACCTCGCTAGTCCCCTACAAATAATCAAGGAACAAGCGAGGTATCTTCAATACCCACTCCAGTCATCTGTCTCTACCGCTTCTTCAGCACCTTCTTAGGCAGGACAGAATTCAGCTCCTCCACGGTAATCTCCAGGTACTTAGCAATCCTGATAGCCAGCTTCAAACTGGGACTGGACTTCCCGCTGAATATCCTGGAGATATGAGCCACATCTATCCTCAGCATCCGGGACATCTTGGAGCGGTTAATGGTATCCGTGTTGGGTAGCCTACCTTTAACTTTAAGGTCATCTATCACAGAGAACCAGTCTCCATCACTAGCCCCGGGAGCCGTATCCACAGCAGTTATTATATCGGTATCATTACTCATACTATAGAGCATAGCATAAATTATCGTATTTGTCAAGTAGTCATTCTGCCGAATAGTCAATCCTGTCAATAAGTCAATATAGAACTATTGTTCTAATCGTGAGTATAGGGCTATTTGAGCAAAAAACGGCAGTTCTGGGGAGCATATAGTCTTACACATAGTCAGTATACTGCTTGATACTACCTACCAGTAGCCATATATAGTCTTGACAATCAATCAAGGTAGTGCTTAAATGGTAAAACGACCTGAGGTCAGGTGGCTAGGTAGTCAAATACCACCTGGCAGAGCAACTTTTATGAAGGGAGGATACCTTTCATGTTTAACAAGGTCAGCAATCCCGGTAGTGGAGGCAATGGTAGCAGGAGTAATGGTGGTGGCAACGAGGGCAATGGTAACAATGGCAATGGACACAGAGGTAATGGTCGCCGCCGTTGCCAGTTCTGCGGGGGAAACATCTTATGGGATTTGGAGGAGGACAAGGGGGGACGGCTTGTCTATATGGAAAAATGCCTACAGTGTAGTAGATTGGTACCGGAGTCCCAGACAATACTGGCAGCAATGGAGCTGGTGAGGCAGAAGGTGCGGTCATCCATCCTATGATTCAATATTCTATCCCCAGTAGTGCTTATATAACTGAGAATGGAGACTGAACTATGACCACAACCAATAAAGACATAACCAATAAAGACACAATTAACAAAGATAAACACGCCCCGGATAAAGAGCCCATTCCGGCAGTAAATCTATCTCCCACAGCAATGGTGGACAGCGTAGCTGACTGGCCGCTCAACAGGGTAGTGGATGTGCTCAAGCGCAAGGAGAAGGAGTTTACAGGTCAGCAACGCTCAGATCCTCACCAGGTATCCTATCGTACTGGTATCAGAGGTCTCCTATCAGCGGTAGACGAGCTGGCAGTGCGCTATGGTGTCCCGCGTACCAAGATGTCCCGGTGGCTCAGTTATCATGGAATAGCCATAGCGCGAGAGGATACCCTAATCAGTAAGTTATCCATTGTATACTCTCAGATCAGGCGTGCTGCTCTAGATACTGGAGACCTGGACACATTAGATATACTGAATACCCGTGTGGCATATACAGCAAAGAACCCTGAGACTGCCTCCGGCTCCCTGTCTCTTTATGAGTCATGGGTGTGGACCGAGTTCCAGCAGATAGCCTTGATGTGTGGTGTCCGGGGGTACCAGGCAGTCCATTTATTCATGTTGCGTTCCGTCCTGACTACTGATTTCTATGGTATGAATGGAGTGTTGCTGGAATTTGGGGCTGAATCAGAGCGGTGGGACAAGTGGATAAGATTCCGGCTGGCCGGTGTTGCTACCTTGTCAGAGGGCAGTCCCCTTTCTGCCGACAAGCTGACAAGACATAATGATATCTAGATATCTGGCGGGAATCATCAAGCAAGAATCTGCCAAGTGGGTCCCAAAAATGTTGGGGAAAGTGCCAGTAAAAATCCCTAAAAATACAGGCAAAAAATCACTAAAAATACCACTAAAAATACCAGCAGAAACAGCAAGAAAATACTGGTAAAAAATCACCAAAAAGTAACAAAAACAGTAGCAATAACAGCAATAATACAGTAGGTGTAATTTGGGCAGTTTTCAACATAGTGTATATCAAAAAGGTGATTTTCAACATCGTGTATATGAGGTCGTGTCTAGCAATAATACAAGGTGTTATAAACAGGGACTTTTCAACATCGTGTATATGAGTATAATACAGTATGTTGAAAATGCCTGTTTCCGTATACAAGATGTTATAAATGCCTATTTCCATATACAAGATGTTATAAACGACTTATTTAGCATACAGTACGTTATAGTCAGGCGTGGGGTCACATACACGATGTTGCATTTTTTACGCATACACTATGTTGAAAATGGCGATTTCCGTATACAAGATGTTGAAAATGGCGATTTCTATATACCTTGTGTAACAGGCAACGAGTAACTCATATACACCATACCGCATAGGGGGGAGGGGAGGAGGGGGGAGGAGGGGTAATGTATAAAGTATTGGTGTACGGGGTGGATGGAAATCCCAAAAAAAGGTCGGAGGTTTAAAGATTGCCTAAAAAGTCCGTTGTCCCAAGGTCCGTTGTCCGGGGGTCTGTTGACCCAAAATCTGATAAAATAAAGCCCGATAATGGGGGAAAAAATGGGGGAAAAACTGGGGGAAAAAATGGGGGAAAAACAAGCGCTATAACAACCAGAAATCTCAACCAAAAATATTCCCCTAAATCTATTGGCAGTACTGCCGCTGTCCTTACACCATCCAACGGTTATTGCTCTCTGTCTCCGTTTGGGGCACATCACTGGATAATAGAGCCACCAGACGGAACTGTCTCTGTGGGCATATGCCGGTATTGTGGTGTGGAGAGAGAGTTCTTGAATAGTATCACCATTAGTGCTTATAATCCTCGTGATAAGGGAGAGTATTAGATGGATTTACTAGATTTGGGTATCGGTATCAAGCCTTATTACCAAGATAAGTGGCGGTCTATTTATTGTGGAGACTGCTCTGGGCTATTGTCTGAGTTCCCAGATGGATGTGTTGATCTGACTGTGACCAGTCCCCCCTATGACAATCTGCGTGCCTATAAGGGCTATTCATTCCCGTTTGAGGACATAGCAAGGCAGTTGTATCGGGTAACCAAGCAGGGTGGTGTTGTGGTTTGGGTAGAAAAGTGTAGCTACTCCCACTGGTGTGACTCTATGGTTGACTTTGAGCATGCCTTGATAATGAAAGCACTTGGCTTCAGTGTGCGTACTATGATATACCGCAAGATAGGAAACCAAGCATTCAACTGGAAGACCGAGAAATTCTATCCAAATGGATTTGAGTATATGTTTATTTGTGCTAAAGGTCGTCCATCTACCGTAAATTTGCTGCGTGATGTGAAGAACAAACATGCAGGAGAGCAAAAGCCAGACTATACCAAAAAGCGTACTCGTGCTGGTATCATAGTTCCCAGTGGACGTAACATGACTGTGGCACAATACGGGCTGAGACAGACTGTATGGGACTACCATATCGGGTATATGAAGTCGTCTGGTGACAAGATAGCATATACACATCCTGCTATTTTTCCTGAAGCACTTGCTAGAGACCATATCCTATCCTGGAGCAACAAGGGGGATTTGGTGTTAGATCCTATGTGTGGTAGTGGCACTACCCCGAAGATAGCTGGTCAGGAGAACAGATATTCTATCGGTATCGATGTGTCCAAGGAATATTGTGATATTAGTGCCAGTCGCTGTGCCACTGATGCTGTATCCCGTATACAGAAGGGAGAATATTAGATGGGTTTACCACCACCATCCACACTACTTGGTGTCCCTGGCTACAAATTTTGGTACGCTGGACAAGAAAGCGCGTTCCATAAGGTAATGAACTGGTATCACGGTCCTGACCGCTTCTTGGGTATGGCTGTACCTACGGGAGGGGGTAAATCTATTCTAGCACTATTGGCAGCCAGGATGACTGGAGCCAGAACCATTATCCTTACCGCAACCAAAGGCTTACAGAACCAATATAAAAGAGACATAACTCCTATCGGTGGTGTCATTGCTACCGGTCAGAATAACTTCCCTTGTACCCTAGTCCGTGGTCTACAAGCGGATGAAGGACCCTGCCACGAAGGTATTCCCTGTCCCATAAAGCAGTCTGGTGGCTGTCCATACCAGCGACAGCTACAAGAAGCCATATCCAGCAACATCGTAGTTACCAATTATGCCTACTACCTTGCCCAAACCAACTTCTCTACTGGACTAGGTGATGTCGGATTATTAATACTCGACGAAGGACATCAAGCCTTCTCCGCTATGGAAAGTCACCTTAGTATATCCCTGTCCCGACTGGATACCGAACCGATAGGGATAATGTTTCCTGATGCTTCGGACCAGTGGGCAGTATGGCAGTCGTGGGCTGAATACTCTCTCCCCACAGCCAATGACCTTATAACACAAATCGAGTCTGAGATAAAGATATTGCGTACATCAGGACAGCAAGTGCCGGGTGCTATGTCTCGTTCATACCGCTCTGCCAAATCAGTTGCTGCTCGCCTTGAGCGTTTATCCGATGTGGGAGAGGACTGGGTGATACAGCCTACCCGTCATGGTTTCAGGTTTACTCCCAAATGGGTAGCAGAATATTCGGCATCACTGTTCCAATCTGTTCCCAAGGTGATGCTGATGTCTGCTATCCTGTCCCCCAAGACGGCTGACTCACTTGGTGTGCCTCCTGCCCCAGACCGTGGGTGGATTGAGGTTGGCTCATACTTTCCACCACGGAATACCCCTATATGGCATGTCCCTACTGCCCGTATCAACTACCGCACTGATGATTATGGTTCTGCTGTGTGGGTATCCCGTATCGACCAGATTATCAGTCGCAGGATAGACAGGAAGGGGATAATATTTACTGTAAGTTATGACCGAGCCCGGCTGCTTATGGGTCGTTCCCGGTATTCTGGTATAATGCTGACCCACTCTACAGGAGATGTTATACAGGCAGTCAACAAGTTCAAGGCTATGAAGCCTCCAGCGGTTTTGGTGAGTCCTACTGTCACGACGGGCTGGGATTTTCCGGGTAATGGCAAACCACAATATATTATAATCGGAAAAATACCGTATCCTGACACTAAAAATGTGGTTATGGCAGCAAGAAGAAAAGAGGACAAGGACTGGCCGAGTTTCTTGGCTATGGAAACTCTGATTCAGGAAAGTGGCAGATGTAGCCGTAGTTTTGATGACAAGTGCGAAGTACTAATAGTTGACGATTCTTGGATTTGGTTTTATCCTCGTTTCAGGCATTTTTCCCCCAAGTGGTTCCAAGATAGGGTAAGAGGATCACTACAGTCAGTGCCTGGTCCTTTAGTTTGATTGCCAATTTACTAAGAGGAGGAATGCCTATGAAATAACCGAGACCCAAAAGATAATAATATCACCACCACTATCATCAACCTTGACAAACAGACACTTGACAAACGAGCAAACATTGTGGTATTATTATCTTGTATCTGCCCGAACAGACCAAGTAGTCCGAATAGGGCGAGTAGTCTGAACAGGACAAATAGTCCGAACAGGGGAGCCAATACCCATCCATCAAATTTATAAGTTGGTAGTGGTATTGGCTAATATAACCCCGTCGGACAAATTCCAAAAGGAGGAATATGGGAGAACTAGTTTCAATTAGACCAAGCGAAATGGTAGAAGGAGGTGCGCTGCCGGTTAATCAGAACCTAACCGTGAAGGAAGCCATATTCTGTTCCTTCGATTACCAGGGTAAGGCTCCACAGACTACGGCTGCCAAGATTACCCTTGTCAACGACGAAGGACAAGAGTATGAGCAGTATTATTCAGTGGGCAAACCGGATCGGTTCCTGCCGTCCCAGGATGGTAAAACACTCATCGCTGTCGGTACCGCGCAGGCGCTCAGTAAGTCCAGCAATTTCTGGATACTGATGAATGAGCTCGTCAATGCCGGGTTCCCGGAGAACAAGATCGGTGGCGCCATCGATGTGCTGGACGGCCTGTATGCTTACTGGATAGGCATGGTTGAGCCCAAGAGGGAAGGGCTGGTAAAGGAACCCTTGGCTGAAGGTCAGGTCGCCCGTGTGCCACAGGTATTAGTACCCAGCAAGATACACAAATTGCCTTGGGAGAAGGGTGCTAAAGGTGCCAAGACAGGAGCAAAGGCTGCTGCTGTTGCTGTCGGTGAAGAGGAATCCGTAGATGCCACTGCTGCCGCGATAGCGTTTATCGGCAAGGTAGTTGCTGAAGTCGGTGCTATCACCCGCCAAGATTTGGCAGTCCGGTTGTTCAAGGATTCCCCAGAAGGCAGGGACGCAATCGCAGCCGCCATATATGCCCCAGAGACACAGGGGGCTCTCCTTGCTGCCGGGTTCAAGGTTGACGGAGAGACCATCAGCAAGTAGTAGATGGGTCATATCTGGAATACCCGGTCGCAAAGACACAAGACAATTGAATAAGGTTTGCTGGGTAGGTATTCGCCTCAGCCGTCAGGGCTGTGCCAAAGGTGTGGTATCTAGGAAGCGGACAGGAGTACCCATATCGTCCCAGCAAGGATGGGTATCATCGGTGGGTAGGAGAAGGAGGTTGGGCTACTGATCATAGTACCTTACCAGAATACCCACCGATGATATTGCAAGGATAGAGGAGGATTATCAGGTTGACTAAATTCAGTATCGAGGAGACTTGGGGGATGATAGTGAAGACGAAGGAGTATCTGGTGAGCAATGGATGTGGACCAAATGTAGGGATGACAGGTTTGTGGTAGTGGAGAATGTGTAATGGCAAAAACCAAAGAAGAACTGATAGCAGTCAGTGAGATTGAAAAAACACTTAAGTGTCCCAGTTGTGGCGGACTACAGGTAGAAGAGAAGAACTGCTACAAAGGTGGATACAGGCAGTGGAGGTGTGTTGGATGTGGCTGTGTTGAGCAGTCTGGCAGCCGTCATCACCGAGCCATATTACATAGGTGGAGGGCGTTACAACAAGCAGTAAACAAGCAGTAAACAAGCAGTAAAGGAGGAACTAACCAATGGCTGAAGATACCAGACTCAAGGTATACAGAGATGCTTGGAAGCAGCTGCAGGAGGAAGTGCTAAACGAGAAGACCAGTTGGGGCAAAGAGGAACTCAAGCAGCGTATGGATAAATTGTTGATTGAGTGTATGGAGCGATATCTATGAGCAAGCCCAGATCTATGAGCAAGCCCAGAATGTTTAGCAGAGGTGATAAATATGAGTCTATCGAGGACTTTATTGCCGACTACCGTGATTATGATAGCTCTCGTTATACCTACTGGCATACCAAGTTAATGCATATCAATTTTGTTGCAGCAATGTGTCTAGGCAGCCTTATGATAGCAGTGGACAATGGCGTCTTGTATCGGGCTATCAGAAACATAACAGAAAACAACAAGGAGGAATCAACCAAATGACAACGAAAGCAACAACAGAAATGCTGGATTACACACCAGCAGAATTAATCCAGCTGAAGGCCATGGGATTCTCTGATGAGAAAGTAAGAACTCCTGAGAGGATCATAGCATCACTATCTGGTAAAGATAAGACAGGCAAAACTCATATTGCATGTACTGCCCCTCCCCCTATTACATTCTTGGATATTGATATTGGTGTCGAGGGAGTAGTGAACAAATTCCAAGATAGTGGCAAGCAGATACTAGTCTACAAGGTACGAGTCCCTAAAGGTGAGGTACAGGGGTTCTACACTACCATGTGGACAGATGTAAAAGCACGTATCAAAAAGGTGTGCGATATGAATAAAGGCACGTTGGTCATGGATACGGCTTCGGAGATATATGAACTGGCACGTCTTGCTCGTTTTGGAAAGCTGGAGCAGGTCATGCCACATCACTATTCAGAAGTTAATTCAGAGTGGCGTAAAGAAATAATGGCCGCCATTTTTGAATCAGATATAAATGCGGTGTTGTTGCATAAAGTAAAACCAAAATATATTAATAATGTCCGTACCAGTGAGAGTGAGGTAAGTGGATTTGGAGAGACAGGATATCTTGTACAACTAAATGCAATTACATACTGCGAAGAAGATGAGGATGGCAAGACACAATTCTGCTTGTATATCGAGAACAGCCGTCATAATCATCTTTTGAAGGGGCAGGTATTGCGGGGACCAATGTTCAACTTTTCCACTCTGATAAAATTGGCTCATTCTAAATAGTGTAGAGGAGGTGTATTGATGGGAATGGATGCAGAACTGATTGCCATAGGTAAATTTGATGTGGATATAAGAAGCAGCCTATGCTATCCTGATAGCTTCTATGACGATACTCCTATTGGGGCTATTGTTATCACTACAGTTATCAATTGCTGCACCACCGACCAAAGCGAGAAACTAGCCCGAGCGTTAGTCATTTCCCCTTGGCAGTTCGAGGAGCATTGTGAACTGGATGGCAAGGACGCTGATTTGGATTTGCTGGCAGAGTCGGCTGAAGGTGGGATAGAAGATGTGGCGGACTTTCTCAATTTGAGAGCACACGGATTCAAGTTTTACTATCTGCCTAATGGGTAGAAGTAATGCTATATCGTTCCTTGTGAGGTCTTTGGCAGATTTTGTGAGAGGAGTAAATAGATATTGATATGTGGACAACACACTATATTGAGTTGCATCCTGCACGAGTTTATGCACTGGTCGTTTGCATTGGGGTGGTGCTTGGTGGCTCTCTTGCTGAACTGGGTGATTTATCGGCTTACTACGTATTCCATATTGGCACCTATTACTTCGACAAATATTTTCTGGCACTTGGTGTTCTGGGTCTCATTGTGTCTGGTTTCGCACTATGTAGGAGATAGAGTGTGGGTGATACCGTTCTGGGAGTTGAGATGGTAGAAGGAAGAGGGGCAATACTATAAGGAGCTATGATAATGGCAGTGAGTGAGTCAGAGAAACTGGAAGCAGAGCAGTTAGCACAAGAACATTGGGAATGGTTCCAAAGCATAGTAGGTCATGTGGCAAAGGACTTCTTTGTTCATGGATTTAAGCATGGTGTGGATTATAGGAAGAAGATATGTGCAGAGCAGGAGGAGAGTGAGTGATGCAAGATAATCCATACGGCGACCACATACACTGGATATCAAAAGATGAATATGATAAAGCAGTCGGGCAACTCCGTCTACAGCTCAGTGGCGTATTTCAGCCGTTCAAGTGCTATGGTTTGGATGTCTTTATACCTGGAGCACTGGCAGAGGCTGTCAGATTGTCTGAAGACTTCGGATTGAGGGTAAGGGGAGTGGATCATCCCTTGAGTTTGGATATGGTGAGACAGAACGAGCATAGGAAGAAGAGGAGCAAATAAACAGCAGATGACCAAACAACTTGAGGGAGAACAGCTGGAATTCCTCCGTTTAGAGATAGAGGACGGCAATTATATTCGTGCTGACGGTAGGTGTATCTGCAGTATCTGTGGCAAGGAGTATCGCCAGCATCCGTATTGGATGACATTTCATCTCCTATGTGATGGGCATCTACTGTGTGGCGGAAGGATAGTGAAGACATGACTGATAAAATAGATAGTTTCAGAGGAGAACACTTCTTCCTATCCAACTTCTATATCGAGCCAGATGGCACTTGTGTAGAGATGGAGTTCCAAGCATCCAAGTGTACCAACGACACTGATATACAGTTCGTAATGGGTTCTGCTACTCCTGGTGAAGCAAAGAAGCGCGGTAGACAGGTGGAGTTGCGACTGGACTGGGAGAAGATAAAGGTGGGTCAGATGCTATCTCTGCTCCGCCATAAGTTCTCCAACCCTATACTTGGTGCTATGCTGCTGGCTACTGGTGATACCCTACTGGTTGAAGGAAACGGTTGGGGAGACACCTTCTGGGGTGTCTGTAATGGCAAAGGCAAGAACATGCTTGGAGTATTGCTGATGGTAGTCAGGAGCGAACTCAGGTAACCTGAAGTAGAGATAGAGTGTTCGGTGGAGCCGAAGGTGCTGATTGTATCAGGCATGGTAGATGGTATCCTACCAGTTGTGCTGGGTAGGTATGACAAGTTCCCATATTACAAGGAGGCTATCAGTTTAGGATACTCTCTACACAGCCACGGTGGCACTACCGATAATCCTTCCTATGCCTCCTATGTCAAGAACGGACTATTTCTGGATGTTTGGCATAATAACACCAGAGGGCTACAGGCTAAACTATCCTATGTTTTTCTGCCAGCGATTACCTCTATACAGTTCAGTCTACCCAACAAGAATTTTGCTATCTTTGAGGAGAGGATGATGAGGGATAAAGAGGCTATTGAGATGAGCCGTGAGAGGGGGGAACCGTTCTGATGACTACTGATGTATCAGCAATTATGGTATTTGTTGCGGCAGTGGTAGGAGTGCTTGCGATGGTGGTGGGAGTAGTTGTGGCTGCTGTTACTATTGCTAGTTATTATGCCAAAAGAAGTATGCTAAGACCTAATCTGTATGTGTATGTCGACTATACTCGTCAGTACGACCCTACTATCCGTAGAGTACGGGTTAGAAATGACAGTGGGGGTCCATCCGTGCACATCCAATGGATATCTGGGATGAAATGGAATAGTCGTAGCAAGCGTTTTTGGCCCACGGATGGAGTGGCTCTCAATCTGGTGACTAGCATGTCTCCCGTTGTTTCACTTGAAAGTATTAAGTATAGTTGGACAGTAACGGTGGTGCCGCCGGATAGTGGAGGAGTTATGTTGAAGCCTGGGGAGGAAGTATATGCAGATGTTCCATGTATTAATGGCACACTGGTGGAGATTTGGGTAGTTGTTTGCGCCGCAGATAAGTTGTTCTGTCTTGTTAGCAGTAGCATTGCTGGTGTTCTTAAGAGTGACCGCAAGGTGGTATCACATCTGCTTACGGGTGAGTTTAAAGATGGATGTAGAGAGTGGGGTCAGGGGTTTATTCCGACCAGAGCGAAGTGGGACTGTAGATGGGGATAATAGAGGTAGTGGGTGTAAAAGTATAAAATGGACTTGACACGCCCCATAGTATGGTGTACAATAAGTATAAGTTAGACAATGGTGGTAAATCACAATGCTAAACACCATACTTGGAGTATCCTGTCCAGATAATCCTATATTAAAGAACACTGCTGACATAGAGTTATCTGGACATGGGGCAGGAATCAGGGACTGGGTAGTGTCAGGTCAGAACAGGAAAAGATGCGGTATGGCTATCCATCTCAAAGACAAGATTAATAAGTACCATCGGTCAGTGATAGGAGTACTGTGCGGTCGCTGGAGTTGTGGGGTATGTGGACCCTATCTCCGTACCAAGTGGCTCAATCATCTCTCTGTGGTATTTGGTGAATTGGAGTCAGTATATATTTCCCATATAATCAAGAGCCAATGGGGTACGGTACAGAAGCGTATCACTAGGGCTGGTGGTAACTATGCTCATATCGAGTTAGCCAGTGGGGTATTAGTGGTATTTACCAATATGGTCGAGGGTAGCCTTATCCCCGATGATGCCGTTGTTGACTTGTTACATTTGGCTATAGATGCTGCTACCTCTGCTCATAAGGCTGTAGCAACCTCTAGGGGATGGAGCCTTGCCAGTACCATTGAGAGGGTAGACAGAACCAAATGGGAACGAGTGAGCAGGATGTCTGTGTCAGTAGATGAGGTGAAAATGGCTGTAACCAAGATGGGGCTGAAGGCATCTACGAATTTCTGCTACGCAAACTCCGTAGGATTTTATTTCAATCTATCTAGAGAGTGGGATGACATACGATTGTCCGAGTTTGACCAAGAACTGGATAGGTTGGGTAGAGGTGGAGACTGTGGCTAGTGTTAGGGGGCCTGTATGGAGAGGGGAAGATGGCAAGGTCGGCACGTTAGTGTGTACCAAGTGTGGTGGTTCTACTATTCGGTTCCGTCGTGGTGGCTACCGCCAAGTGTCTATTCAAGGGATGTGTACTACCTGTTATGATAGGCAGGAGCGACAGGCTAGCAGGGCCAAGAATAAGGAGCTGTATGGCAATATTTATGGTCCTGTGGGGGCAGTGCTGAGAGTGAGTACTGCTACTTATGGCCATAAATGGCATTACAAACTCAAGTTAGAGGTAATTGATGCCTATGGTGGGAAGTGTGAGTGCTGTGGAGAGACTGAGCCTGTATTCTTGACCATAGATCACATAGACAATTCTGGGGCAGTGGAGCGTGGCTCCCGCCTTATCGGCACTGGTCTATATAAGCGGCTCAAGGATTGGGGGTGGCCAAAAGACAGGTATCGTCTATTGTGCTTTAACTGCAATATAGCTAGAGGTCAGTGGGGGTCGTGTCCCCACGGAGGATGCTAGATGGTAAGTTGCAATGTTTGTGGTGACAGGTACCGTTCTGTCACTAAGCACAAAGGGCTAACCCATGGAATGTGCCAGCACTGTTATATAGCTCGGTATCAGGACGACAGGAAGGCTAAGGCTAGCAGTTCTGAGCTGTTGGTGCTTAGAATTGAGGATACGGCCAGAATAAGAAGACGTAGACGGGAGATTAAGCTAGAGATGATTGTTGCCTATGGGGGCAGATGTGAATGCTGTGGTGAAACTGAACCCAAGTTTCTTGCCATAGACCATATTGGTGGTGGTGGTACTTCGGAGAGGCGATCAAACCCTGCACTACACTTCAATGGGTATGGCTTCTATAGCAATTTGAAGAAGGCTGGTTGGCCTAAAGAGGTCTATAGGCTATTGTGCTACAACTGTAACATGGCTACATACTTGCTGGGATGTTGCCCTCATGGGTTGGCAAAGAGTAGACAATAAGGGGGAGAGATGTCTGGAAAGATTTTTGTTACTTCGGCAGTGAACGACCAAGATTTAGTGAAAGCACTTGGGTCTATGGCAGTAGCCATACCTCTACCTCATACCGATGCGTTGTTTTTTGGTGTGAATGATGCTATGGAAACCATTCGCATAGGTGCCGAAAGAAAGCGTTTGAGCGATATGGCGAATTCTATACTCGGTGGTCGGTATCTCTACCAAGCCCAAGCAGCACATGAGGCATACATAGATGTCTTGGTTCTGATAGTTGAGGGTGATATGAGACCCAGTCCCGAGGATGGTTTAGTAGAGATACCAGTGTGGCGTCCTATAATGACCCCCAATTCCCTCAAGCCCAAAATGAAGCAGGTCTGGGAGCCACTAAAACCGTCCATATCATATTCCCGCTGGTGTCAATATCTGCATGAATTAGCCTACTTGGCAGGCATCTTGGTTATGCGTTCATCAGATGTGAAGGAGACTGCCGCAATCATAAAAGCGCTTTGGTTAAATTTTCAGACTCCTCCTTCTGGTCATAATTCTTTGAAGCAGATATACAAGCAACCAACTGGCATACAACTGGTTAAGCCGTCATTGATCCGGAGGGTGGCAGCCGAGCTACCTGGAATAGGTTGGGAGCGGTCAGCCGAGGTTGCCCAGAAGTTCCGTTCTGTGAAGGAGATGGTGGATGCTGATGTGAAGTCTTGGTTGGAAATTGGGGGAATTGGCAAAAAAACTGCCGAGAAAGCAGTATCAAGTTTAAGAGGTGAAGGCTAAAACCCACTGCTTGAGCGAATCATTCTCCTCCTGTCCCTACCTACCCAGAACTGGCTAAGATCCACTGCCCAAAAATATTTTTTCAAAAAAGACCTTTGACTACTTGACAAACCATTAGACATATGTTATGCTGTGTATAGTTATTGAAATAGGCAGGAGGATTGGTAGAATGAAAAAGATAATTGTCATCACACTATTATGTCTAGTACTGGCACTATCTGTGCTGGGATGTGGTACCCAGGAAAAGGATGTGTATGCTGTTGTTTGTGGTAAATTTGTCGCTAACTCCCCACAGTTGGTGGATGGCTATTATACGGTGTTCTTGGACGGTGTCCCTGACCCATTCCGTGTCATATACTTTACCAAAGAATCTATAGCGGTATACGACCATGCCATATTCGGAGAGGAGAATGTGTTCTATCTGCGGCTAGAGGGAAAAGGAGGCAGTAAGTGGATAGCAACAGGTGTTAAAAACAGCAATGGCATTGTGGACTACTGGGAGCCAAGATGAGAACTACCGAAAACAAACCATAAACTATATAGATGTGTATAGTGATAACAGTACTGAGGTGAAGACTAATGAACAGTGAAGACTTTATCGGAATATACAGCCAGCAGCAATCGGAAATAGCAAGGAGTATAGCGATACTTAAGCCACTGTTGAATACCAGGCTATATAACAAACTGGATGTGGTGCTGTATTCTAGGGAGGTCAAGAACTGATATGGATATAGACATCAAAGAAGCAAGAACACAGCTCGGTATGACACAGGCTGAACTGGCTCACAGGCTAGGAGTGGAGAGTGTCACCGTCAGCAGGTGGGAGCGGAATAAAGCTAGACCTTCCCAGTTAGCCAAGAGACAGATATACAGGTTGTTGTCTGGTAGTGGTGCCAATAGCAAGAATGATGGAGGTTAAGGCTAGAAATACTTTCAACTTTTTTGTTTGCCCCCTTGACAAGTAGTCAAAGATATGGTAGTATGGGTAGAGTAGCAATAAGCAGATAAGGAGGTAGAACCCAAATGAGAGCAGAAGATTTAGATCACTTAGCATCTTCTGGATGTTCTATATGCCGAGACATCGCTCGTAGAGAGCTGGAGTTGAAGATACAGACATCCGGTAGGGGTGTGAGGATGAGTAAGGACACAGCTGATAAAGCCATTGAGGAGATGCGGAAGAACTATACGCTGTATTTCTCCCAGCGGTTCGCCATCGAGCAGTTATTTGATGAGAATTGTCGTGAGCATGAATTAGCAGTATGTGTGTCCAATTTTCTGTCGTGGCTGATTACTGCCGACTTAGGACAAGATGTGATAGTGGCTTTGGTAGCGGAAGCGGGGAAAAGGAGGTAGCACAGGATGGTAGTAGAACTTCGCTCGATTAAGATAACAGTAGAGGTGGTCACTAATAAGTCCACTAGCACAGAGACTTTTGAGTATGATCCCAAGATTGATGGAACTCCAGTGGATGTCATAGAACGGGCTGGAGATTATCTTGAGCAACAGTTAGGGGTAGAACGAGTTGCTGAGGGTCCTGTGGGTCAGGAGGTACCGATGTTAAAGTCAAAAGAAGAGATCAAAAATGACATACAGGCTATTCTTGAGAATGATGACAGCAGAAGAGAGATATGGGTGGGGAGTACTGACACGGATTCTGTTTCAGAGGAGATGGTAGATGAGGAGAAGGCGGCTGGCTTGATTGCAGATTACATAGTCAGCGAAAGGGAAAGGACATAATCATAATGGTAAGAACTACTGAAAAAGCAATAACGTACTACCGGAAGCAAATCATAAACTATGTAGAGAGTAAGTGCCGGAAGCAGCAAATCATTGACACCGTCCTACTCCTGAATAGTGCTACTGACGATGACATAGCCTACTGGGGTAAGCGCTTCAAGGATTGTAGGCGTGGTAGACAGGCAGGAAGTGTGGTATTCGAGATGAAGGATAAGGGAGGTTAGTCGATATGTGCCCTGAAGTTAAAATCACTTACCGTGGCTGGCCGGGACACTTCATCTTAGGTAGCCGCTGTGTCTTCCACCTGAATACCTTGATTGAAGTTGGGAAAGTGCGGGTAGTAGTCAGCACAGTCGGCGATCTCCACTACAATCCACTGACCCCGAAAGGGGCTGAGATGCTCGGCAGTTGCGTATCACCCCACTTCTATGAGACTATGGCTTTCCATGCCAAGTTTGATGACGGGTACTGGGATATGGATGTGAAGAAGGGAGTAGGACTGAATGGCAAGACAACTGTCACTAAAATAACCAGAGAGTGTGATGCCGAAGCCCAAGACATGCATGAGGCTGCCATTCAAGAAATAATTGTTAGAATAAGGAAAGGAGAGATAAAGTGAACAAGATGTCAGTCAAACTATATATTATAGTTGCTATTCCAGTTGTAGCGTTTATGTCGTTACTGTTCTATTACAGAACTGATAGTAGTCCCTTAATAGCTGTTTCTCCCTACCCAGTTGGGGAGATTGTATCTGTTATGAGTGAAACCAAGCATATCAGGTTTGTTGCATATCTGGGAGAGACACCTACCGGAGAGACTATGTTCTCCTATCGGTGGGTAAACTACACATTACTGGACAATCCCTTATTCGGAGAGCAAGAGGAGGTAAGTGGCAAGCTGGATATGGTGGATGTGGCGAGATAGGGGGAATAATCAGGAAAGGAGAGGCAAAGTGAACAAAGTAAGGTTCCCTAGTATACAAAGCACAGATGAAATGATCAAGGAAGCTAAGCAGTCAGGTCGCGAGGAAGTGCTGGAGTTATTGCCCAAAGGTTTATTCATTGGCGATACACCACCACAGGAAGGTGTGCCATATCAGTATCTAGGTTGTTACATCCTGAGGTGGGGCAAAGATAGTGAACCAACAGTCGGGTTTAGCAGACTAAGTGATAATGAGGCGTGGCAAGCCCGCTGTAGAGATTGGGGATGGGAACAATGAAAAGTGGTAATATACTTTTAGCCAGACTCAGGTATGAATCATACAGACGCAGTATAGGATCTATGGATAAAGTAATACTGCCGGTAAACCACAAAGGGACTTGGTATATCTACAACAAGAACACGTCTTGCCAAGAAGGACTATGTGACAGTTGTGGTCTAAAACCATCAAGGAGATAGTGGTATGAAAAAGACAATAATAGTAATCACCAGCATATTAGGTTGTGTGGCTATAGTAGCAGGTGCTATCTTGGAGTTAAGTTGTGAACACAAGCACAGGGACTGGTTGCTGTTTACCGGACTGAAGGATAAAGGGAAGAAGTAAATATGCCTCACTACCGCTACCACCGAACGCCACCACCGCTTCCTGACCCTTCTACTCTACCGTTCCCGGGTAACTTGATTAGATTGTGTTCAGATTGTGACCTCCATTCTGGATGCAAAGCTCCCGTTCCAGGTAAGGGTCCAACTCCTGCTTATATCTTGTTTGCTGGAGAATCTCCAGGAGCCGAGGAAGATGAATGGGGCTATGAGCCATTTGTGGGACGCTCTGGACAATACCTGAATTCCCTATTGTCTCAAATTGGAGTGTCCCGCGAGCTAGTATATCTCACCAACACGATACATTGTCATCCTCCACACAACCGTGACCCCAAACCAGACGAACTAAAAGCCTGTTCTCACTGGCTGAATCTTGAGATAGAGTTAGTCAATCCCCATATCATAGTGGCAATGGGTGCTCCTGCTATCCGCCACTTTTTAGGCGGTGATGCTGGCACTGTAGAACACCTTCATGGCAAACCAGTAGCCAAACAGGTAGGGTCGGCAATCCGTGTTATCCTGCCTTGTTATCACCCCGCCGCTGGTCTTCGTAATACTGGATGGTTGCGACATGTCTATGATGACTTCCAGGTATTACAAGGTCTAGTGCAGGGTAGAGAGTTATCCGACTTCAGAGTGGTAGACGAATACCCTGATCCAGATTACCGAGTAGCAGACACACCGGAACTGTTGTCCAAAATGGATGATGATATCCAGCAGTTTGGTCAACTTGCCATAGACACTGAGACATGGAAGCAAAATACAGAACTTTGGAGTGCTCAAATCAGTGCCAGACCAGGGACATCGTGGTTTATTCCTATGAAGCCCGGGCACAAGAGCAGGATAGACCTTACCAACTACAATGCTTTGGTCATCGTCCATAACTACCTGTTTGATGTCCAATGGCTGGTAATACCTGATGGCAGATTCATGGATACTATGATTGGGGCCTATCTTCTCGGATTGCCTCAAGGTCTAAAAGAACTGGCATCCCGTCTCTGTGGAATGGACATGATAACCTATTCAGAGATGGTTCGACCTGGTCAGCGTAAGATGTCAATTGACTATCTTACTGAAGCCTTATCCCGTGAGTGGCCGGACCCACCAGAAGTTGAAGAGATAAAGTGGGATAACAAGGCTGGCAAGATAGTAGCCAAGATAAGACGGCCATGGCACATCACTCGCAAGATGAAGAAGATACTTGCCGACTCGGTAGATAACCTCGATACAGACCCTTATGCCCGTTGGAGAAGCCTTGACCTACAGGAGAGAGCAGAAGTAGAGAAGGCTCTGGGTATTATGCCAGAGTCCTCCCTTGCCGATATCAGGTATGAAGATGCTGTAGCCTATGCCGCCAGAGACAGCGATGCAACCATCCGTGTCAAGCTCAAAATGGATAAACTAATCCGAGATGCAGGTCTGGAGTTCGTGCTCAATGCTATAGACCTTGCCTGTCTCCCAATGGTATACGATATGATGCAGAACGGTATGACTGTGGATATACCCTATCTCAAGGAGTTATCCAAGCACTATGCTGAAGGTATGGACAGAGCCGCATTCCTTGCTGCTGCCAAGATTGGCCATCCGTTCAATCCCAGTTCACCGAAGCAGGTGGCTACGGTCGTCTATGAGGAGTTAGGATTCAAACCTACCAAGAGAACCAAAACCAATCTTGTTAGCACTGATGACCGCGAACTCAAGAAAATACCTCATCCGGTAATCAAGGATATTCTGGAGTATCGGCGCCTGAACAAGAATAAAGGCACATTTGCTGATTCGCTGGTGAGCAATGCCATCCTCCACGATGCAGATGGACAGACGGTATACCGTGTTCACACTACTCTCAAGGTAACCAGGACTGAGACTGGCAGGCTGTCCAGTTCTGATCCTATAAATCTACAGACGATGCCAGTTAGGTCCGAAGAGGGCAGGAAAATAAGGGGTGGGTTCTCGTTCACTCCCGGCTTCAAAGGGTTGGCTGGAGACTTCCAGCAGCAAGAAATGAAACTACAAGCCCATGAGGCTCAATGTAAAGCCATGCTGGATATGTTCTTGAGGGGAGCGGATTTCCATACCGAGACTGCTGCCCATATATTCGGTGTTCCTATGGATGTTGCTGCGAAGATAGAGTACCGCTATCCTGCCAAGTCCACAAATTTCGGAGTAATATATCTTATCAGCGACGAGGGGCTATATGAGAAGATTAGAGAGGATGCTGCCGATATCATCGTGGATGGGAAGCCTCTGGATGTATCGGGATGGACAGTGGACTCCTGTGGCAAGCTTATCTCTGACTGGTATAGACTATACCCAGAGGTAAAGGACTACCAGATGGAGCGTATTGCATTTGCCCGTCGACACGGCTATGTCGTTGATATATTTGGTAGGAGGCGGTATGCTCCGGAAGTGACCTGCCCCATTCGTGATATTAGGGAAGCAGGTGAGAGACAGGTAGTAAATTTTGCAATTCAGGCGGGTAGTCAGGGCATCACTAAACTGGCTATGGCTTCAGCATGGAGGAGCAGGAACAGGCTGTATTCGCCAGAGGATGTGAGATTTCTAATGCAAATTCACGACGAACTCATGCTTGAGGTCAGGGACGATGAGAAGTTCATATTGGAGTGTGCCAAGTGGTTGAAGGGGATTATGGACAACGTGGTGATGCTGTCTATTCCGATGGTGTCTGATGTAAAAGTTGGGTATCGATGGAATGATATGGAAAAAATTAGTTTGGAGGATTGACTATGCGCCAAGAAATGCTTGCTATGAAAAAGAAGTATCTTGCTGAAACGGCTACCTTATTGCCAATAGACGCAAAGATGGGACAGGATGTGGAGTGCTACAATACCAGAAGTTGTTGTGGTGATTGCGATGCCTGTCCATATTATGGTCAATTGGCTGTATTTGTTTGTGCTAATATGTTCCGACAGGTAGCAGGATAATGAGACCATTCCCAGACCCATCAATACTACTGCATCCACAGATACCGAAGCCATTACATCTACTCAATCCCAGAACTATACTGGGCAAGGAATGGTGGGATAAGAACAGGCAGATAGCATATCTCAAGTACGTCTTCTGCTGTCATGCCTGTGGTATCAACAAGTATGATGCCAAATACTACCAGTGGCTAGAAGCACACGAGATGTATGATATCGACTACACCACCGGCAAAGTAGAGTTCGTTGAACTGGTGGCCTTGTGCTACTCCTGTCATAATTTCATCCATAGCGGGAGAATGGAGAGGCTTGTGGCTACTGGTAAAATAGATGCTGGTATATTCTCCGATATTATGTCGCATGGTCATAGAGTGCTTGAGGAGGCTGGTATACTGGATAACAGGCCACAGGAATTGAAGGCTCTCAGGGATAGTGGTCAGATGTGTTCTTGGGAGGATTGGCACTTGGTGATAGATGGTGTCAATTATGGTCAGCGGTTCAAGAGTATGGAGGAGTGGGAGCAGTATTGGGTACAGAAGTAAGATCAGTAAGGAGGGATAATATGGGTTTAACAGACCAGAAGCCAAGAATTGCTACTGAAGGGGATGTCAAGGCTCCTTGGAGTGGGGGCAAGAATGGTAAGTATTTCCGCTGTAAATTGTGTGGGCACAAGTTTGAGGTAGGTGATTACTACAGGTTCATATTTCATAACTACGGCAACATAATGGTTTGCCAGAGCTGTGATAAAGATAATCCTGCTGAGAAGTGGACACAACTGCACGATGAGTGGGATAAACTGCGAGCTGGTAAATTCTGGTGGTTTATAGTCAGGAATGAGGATGAACTAAAAAGTGTTGAAAGTGAGTTTGCACACGAGGCTAGAGACCTCCAAGAGGAAAAGGATCATTGGAAAAGCAAGGCACTATATGGTGGTAGTGATAGGATGTATGGATAATAGGAGATGATGGTAGTGGCACTAACAACCGTAGTCCATTGCAAACGAGACCCCTATGATGTCCTGATAGACCGAACCACAGTCTTCGGCAATCCGTTCCCAGAATGGAAATGGGGTAGAGAGGTCTGCATCCAAAAACACCGAACCTACTTCTATGCCAGACTGGAACGGGACCTGGAATTCAAGGAGAAGGTGCTGGCTCTATCAGGTAAAGTACTGGGATGCTGGTGTGTACCGAAACCCTGCCATGGTCATACTGTCGCAGAATATATTGATACTTACGAATGGGTAGAGCAGATTAGACTAAAAGCAGAAGGAAGGAGATAATAATGACAATGCCGAGGCACAAACCAAGTAATAGACCGGGACAAAAGGAAATCAATAAAATCTTTACTGGCAGCGATTTACGGGAGATAGCAGACTTTCTAACTGACCCCGATAATGGTATCACGGACTGCGTGCTATGCTATCAGACTGAATATGGTATGGGCTACAGGTTGCTTGGTGATAGCAGTTTGGCTACCGTAATAGGGCTGCTGGAGGTGGTCAAGGATCAGATGCGGTCTCAGGCTGTAGAAGCCTTGGAAGAAGCCTTAGATGATAATATGATATATGAGGAGGATATTGATGACTGATGCCGTTGAGACAAGACTGTATGTGCGTCTGGCTCCAACTACTCTATTCCTAGCTCCCTTATGTTACGGGTGTTACAAGGAACACGATGTGTCAGAGAAGTGCCGACTGTGTCCAGTAAAGAAGCATTGTGTTGCTGGTCAGCCTGTAGAGGAGCGGGTTGTCTAGGTCATTTAATAGCTTTACTAGTAGCCCTAACCGATAGCATCCCAGTAGGGGGGCTTGACAAACAGAACTTGGTGTGGTATGTTCAAATTAATGGGATTAGCACATAAGTTCTGTTTTGCTTTGTCTGTCTTGGTGCTATTGGTGATATCATTACTGGCACTGGCATCCTGTTCTGCCGCCGATACCGAATCAGGTCAGCCTACTCTACGCCAGTCCATGACATCTATTGCTGTCAGAACAGAGGCTATAGAGGGATATGTATCCCAGATAGCTGCCAGCCAAGCCAACCAGGTAGTAGCAGACAGGGACATGAAAGCCGAGATGGATATCATCAGGAAAGACATAGCGAGCATCAGAGAGCAATTGAGTACTATCGAGGCAAGAATTAAATGACAATGGCATATTCAGCCACGCAAATAGTTCAGCCACACAAATAGTTCAGCTACACAAATAGACTGTGGTGTTCTCATACACCATTTGTTAGCCGGTCAGGCAAGAGGAGCTAATATAAGATGATTAAGGGTTTAATAGGGGTAGCAATAGGGCTCGTCACTTACATAGATTAAACTGTGTCCCCCGGGAGCAATTCCGGGGTGCAGACAGGGTTAATTCAGGGAAGCCTAAGTCTGAGAGGATATGGTGATCCTGAGCGAAGTCACCAGTACACTGGTGAAACGTGCAGAGACTACCGGAGGGGTACAGTCCCCTTAATGACCGGCATAGAACGCCCTGCATCCCAAGAGGATGAAGAGATAGTCCAAGCTTAGAGGAAACTCTGAGATAACTTGAGTAGTAGTCCAGTTGGTGGCTGCCCTAGTGACGGGTACCACCGCGGCAGATGTGATAATTCAGTCAATTCTTGGTCTTGCCGTTAAATCAAAAAAGATTGTGGCGGCTTTGGAGAGTAATCTCCATCGAATAACGAGCCAAATTCGGGGAACGCTAAGTCTGAAAAGATATGCCAATCCCGAGCTAAATCAGAGTTTACTAGGTAGTTTGCTCTGTAAATGTGTAGAGACTAGATGGTTCGCATCCCTATGGGATGGTGGGATAGTCCGAACCTTCGGGAAACCGGAGAGCAATTTTGCGCAATCGGCGTTGTGATCTTTGCATTTACGACCTTCCTGAAGGCGTAACACCGCAGACAACCGGGGAATGATATTGAGTTATCGTAGTTAGGCGGTCAGCCAGAGGAGCTAAATAGACAAATGATTAAGGGTTTAATAGGAGTCGCAATAGGACTAGTCACTTACATCAAATTCGGTGTCCCACAGGAGTAATCTTGTGGTGTAAATGGGGTGAATTGTCGGGAAGCCTAAGTCCGAGAGGATATGGTAATCCGCAGCCAAGCCTTCGGTACACCGGGGGAAGGTTCAGAGACTACTGGAGAGGTATAGCCCTCTTAATAACCAGCAAGAGTGCCCCACATCCCAAGAGGATAAATTCCCAAGAGGATGAAGAGATAGTCCAGCCCCTTTAGGAAACTTCAGGTAGGCAGCGTGGTAGTCCAGTTGGTAGGTGCTCTCGTAACGGGCACCAGCACCGGTGATGTCATAATTCAAAATATCCTGGGCCTTGCCGTCCTTTGTATATTATTGCGGCGGCGCTTATGGGCGACTGTAAGTGTAAAACGGGAAGAATTCGGGGAAGCCTAAACCCTTGTCAGGAGTCTGTGATAAAATGCCAGAAATAGGAGAAATTAAAACAGCTAAAGAGCTAGGACGCAGGTCTGATACCTCAAAATATGTATTCCAGCCGTGTCCCAATTGTGGTAATGCCCGATGGGTCAGAAGAACTAGAGCCCACAAACTGTGTGCCAAGTGCGCCAGACACGAATACTTGGAGAGTCGGTCTTCTGGTAGGATAGTTCAGTTGTTGCAGAGTGGTAATGCCAAGATGGATATGGATGGTACTACTGTTCTCCATAAGCACTACTGTAGAGTTTGTGGCACAGAGTTGTGGCACCAGAAGCGGGACATTGATAGGACATGTTCCTTAAAATGTACACAATCTATTAGGCTGAGATGGGATAATAGCCCGAGCTGGAATGGTGGTAAGCGCATGAATAAGGAGTATATTGAAATCAGAGTAAGACCTGATGACCCCTATTATGCAATGGCTAATAATGGCTATATACTGGAGCATAGACTGGTCATGGCGCGCAGGTTGGGTAGATGCCTTGAGCCTTGGGAAATAGTACACCATATTGACGGCAATAGAGGGCATAATGATTATAGCAACTTAGAATTGCATCCGAACCAAGCTAGCCATGTGCCAAGTATAGCCTTGCAGAAACAGGTTAATAAGTTACAAGCTAGAGTAGATGCCCTAGAGACACAAAACAACGATTTGTGTTTGGAAGTATCCCTACTGAAATGGCATATCATAGACCTTGAGAAGGGCACTGGTAATCCCGAGCCGAGCCTGTCGAAGAGTATAACATGTAGACAGGAAGGTGTAGAGACTAGGACTGAGGGAACTCAACCCGATAATGTCCACAAGCCTCCCGCACCCCAAGTGGGTGATGATATAGTCCGATCCTCACAGAAATGTGAGAGCAATTTTGCGCAATCGGCGTGGTTATCTTCGCCTTCACGACCTTTTTGAAGGCATAATGACCGACACCGCGCCGGGATGATGACGATACCGGAACAATTGAATAAGAACCAAAACAAGAGCAGGGGGGAGTCTGAAAATGGCTTCCCTCTCTCTATACTGGGATACTCCCTATAAGTCTAAACCTGAATCCAAAGTAGGAGGAGCTGTCAAATGAGAAATCGTATAGTGAGAAACAGTATGTGGATGGTAGCAGGAGTATTGATATTGGTGTTGGTGCTGGTGCTGGTGCTGTTATCAGGATGCCAGTATACTACTACCAGCATCAAGGAGCAGGAGCTAGTCCTCAAGTACTCCCCAGTAGACAGAACTGATGTCGAGGTGATAGTGGGCGTCACCAGCCGCACCTTCGACTTCGGTAGGTTTGGTGCCGAGGCATTGACCATATATGATAGTGATGGCAAGACAGAACTGGAGATTATTGAGGTGCTTGAGTGGGATCCTGACAGGCAGTTCCCCAACCAGGACTTCCACGGATTAGGGAGGGTCAAGGTGTTGGTACCGAAGATAGAGGCTGGAGTGTCATATTATAACGTCTATGTCCGTTGTGGCAAGAGGTAAGACATTGGGTAATGGGTGGGGGGTATTGACAAGTATGTGAATAGGGTGTATGATAGATGGATAATAGATGGATAAATAAGTAAGTGGGTAGTAATGTCAGTAATAAACGAGGAGGCCAATAGTGGAGACAGTATGGACGGGAAATATTAGGGGTTTAGTAAATATGGTTGGTGCCAGTGATGCCAGACAGACCTTCGTTGACAGCAAGACTGGGGCAAAAATCAGTATCAACATTGATGGTCTTGATGGTGCTACTGAGCAGGATGAGCCGTTCTATATTGGGCACGATGATAACCTGTATGACGCCTATAACCGCAAAGAAGCAGTTATGATACTTAGCAATATCCGCAAGGGGAAGAGGTTCCCTGATATGCCAGATGAGCCAAGACCACGAAAGCAATACTCAGTCAGTTCCAAGTCCCGAGGCAAAAGTAGATCTGGTGGTAGCAGTAGTCTGGGAACTATAAGACAATAAACAATCAGTGTTCAACAATGTCAACAATAAACGAGGAGGCAAAGTGAGATGGCTGGAATAAAGAAAGAGAAACCGATTGGGGTAAAATGTACCAAGTGCGGTAGCAAGGATATACAGGCTATCGGGACTGTGATAACTGTCAGTGAAGGCAGGAAGCAGAGGTTTAAGTGTCAGCAGTGTGGCACTTCTTTTTATTTTGTGCCCGTGAAAAAGAGGGCTAGGAAATAGAGTAGGGAGGTAAATAGTTAGAAATGAGTACCAAGATACCATACCGTACATGGAAATATGGAGACTGTTCTACCTGTCACGGCACAGGTCAAGTAACATCAGTGAAGAGGGCTAACGGTACATTCAAGAAGTTGTGCCGACGCTGCTATGATGTGTATCTGAAACGTCGCAGAGAAATGAGAAAAGGGGGGTAAACGATTATGTCAACCATGAAAATATACGTGGGTGTAAAAGGGAATATTCGCAAAGTATTCCGGTCATTTACACCTCCAACAAGTAAATCGCATGGTGACAAGTATAGTGCGGTTATCGGTCCTTTCAAGACATTGAGAGGTGCTGCTTTTATGGCAGATTATGGTCGCAATAACCCGCATCTTCAAACAGTGAGGGATGCGGAAGAACTGGCCAAGATACAAGCCGAGAGAAAATCTCTGGGTAAGGCTCTTACGAGAGCCGCCCACAAGACGGGACGGAGGTAAACAGATATGGACAAGTATATCAGACGATGGCAAAAAGTCAATAAAGGAACACCCGCCTACAAGGATGGTTACCGTTGGTTTGATGCCAAGACTATGAAACATCACAAGAGTAAACCAGTAAAGGCATCATTACAGGTATACACTAAATACAGTCCGATAAGGCACGGTTAAGGCATGATTAAGACAAGGCATGTAAGGAGGAGTGGACTAATGGCTAAAATAACCAAGCAGGAAGCACGCAACAGGGTGCGGAGGGCAGGAATATCACTACAGGCTAATTTCTTCGCCTTGAGATCCAGTGATGTTGACCGCTTACTGGAAATAGCAGACGATATGGGATACCGTAAGCCCAGGAGTGCCAGTGGGTCCCGTGGACGATATTTCTTCGGCTATCTGAAATCTAATAGAGGGGGATAATCAATTATGACAAGCAGCAAGGTTCGTGAATATGAGGCAACCGTAAAGCGTCCTGGTAAATTTGAGGGAGAGGCACGCTATGTCCCATACTATTGGGATGTCTTTATGGAGGGTGGTGCCGATGAAGATGACGGGGAAGTGCTAACCTTCAATGTCTCTACCGAGGATAAAAAGATGTTCCCAGAACTGAAGAGACGGAAGCGTGTCAGGCTTGAGGAGACTGGTCAGGGGTTCGTGGTAGAATTAAAGTAAGGGGAGGACAAGAGCAATGCCTAAAAACAGAAATATGGTCACATTCTACTGCGTATCAGGTCGGCACAAGTTCACCGTCTCTGACCCATACACAGAGGTCTTGAAAGCGGGCAGAAGCGGTGTCAGGATGGTGGCATATACAGCACATTGCCCGAGCCATAGAACCAGAAGTTATCGGTTTATTGGGAAAGCATAAAGGAGGACTGAAGGACATGCATTTCAGATTTGAGGGAAACAGTCTGATAGTCAGTCGTGGCGCTGGCAAAAAAATCTACTCTGAGTCGGCTTTCTTCCATAAGCTAAAACTGGAACTTATCAAGGTTGGATTTGATGTCATCAAAAAAGAGATGGCAAAAGACGGTCATATGGTCTCCGAGGGGATTTACTATGTCCGCAGCCGTAATATGAATAAGCCTGGCGCTTTTATGGTTTGGGATGGCGATTATCAGATAAGAGCTACTTATACACCTTACAATGAAGATGATGGCTGGGTGAGATTATCAGTGGAGAAACCAGAGCCTGAACCCAGTAAGCCCAGACGGAAGGTGCGGTATGTCGCTGAAGGCAGGAGTGGCAGCAGAGGTAGTAGTGGTGGTGTCAGTGGTAGTCTGGGTACTATGAGATAACTATAGGGGTATTGAGGTAATATATAGAATGATAGAAGATTATTATAACTATAAGTCGCCTATTACCTCGGATATTGAACCTGACATATGGGGAGACAAGATGGACCCCAGTTATGTATTAGACAATGCAAAACTGAACACCGACCCTGAATGGCTAAGAGCTCATAGGGCAGATTATCTCAGTAGGCTTAAAGCTGAAATTCAGAAGAGCGGTATAATAGACCCCATAGTGGTTGAGTTCAGTGAGAGGGGAATACCTTATGTCTCTAATGGAGTACATAGGCTCATAGTGGCTAAAGAGTTGGGTATGGAAGTTCCTGTGCTTTATGTTAATAAGCCAGTGGTTTATGCTGGGTCTGTTAGGGACAGATTGGCAGGGGACAAGCCCAGACGGAAGGTGAGATACATTACTGGTGTCAAGGGGGGTAGTGTCAGGGGTAGTGGTGCTGGTGCTGGCACTGGTGGTCTGTCTACAACGAGGTAGCCAATGGCTGAACTAACAACACAAGGAGGAGAAGACAATGCAAAATCCACTAGGGTTGGTGAAAGGTGATCTCAGGAAGAGAAAGTTTGATTGGCAATCATTTAGTTTGAGCGCAATTGCCCCCACTAAGAAGATGGCTAACGAACGCGCAGACTGGTGGTGGGGTAAAGGGGTCAGAGTTAGAGTTGTGAAGATAGCTGAGGGATGGGGTCTTTATACGAGATAGTCAATGGCTGAACTAACAACACAAACATATGGCGGACATACGATAGTGGTTCACCCGACAATGGCTCACTCGGTAGTGATTTCCAGAGGGCATAAATACTATGTCCTCTCTAAGCATAGAACCAAGTTCAATGCCAGAAGGCAACTCAAGAGGATTGACCTTCCTGCCAAGATACTGAAGGTAGGTGATTGGTGGGTGGTTGCTCAGGGGTTGCCGAGACAGTATCAATAGAGGATAATGGAAGTATCAGTAGCAGTAAATAAATAATAGGAGGTCAAACAAAATGAAGGCTACATATATTCAGAGTTATGCACATGCCGAGAGGTTAGGGGTAGTGCCGTTCGACTCTCTAATTAGCACAGTGGCTATCCCTTCCAAGAAACCTAAGATAGTTGCTTTCCGGGGAAGCCATGGGTTCTCAGTCAAGGACAAGGGGAAATATGTGCTGGGTAGGACTAGCCAGTATGTGGACAGCAGAGGGGAACGGTTCTATGCTACCAGCAAACCGATGCTTGATATTCTGTTGCGCGAATTGTTCACCCGTAAGCCCCGTGTGGTAAAAGTAATGTATCGATAGTCAGTGGGGTAGACAACAGCAATGAGGAGGTAAGGGAAAATGCCAAAACCAACAGAGCAAAAACCGACAGCACAAAAGACAATATTCGGTCCCGCCAAGTATGCCTATCTCAGTGACATAATCTCACTCCGTAACCCATCCGCAGCCTATGGCTCGGTCAGGGAGCTTGAGCGAGAATTTAACAAAGCTGGCACTGATGCCAAGCGACTGAGAATAGCCCGTGCTACCTTGTTAGTCGCCAACCGTGCCAAAGCTATTACCAAGAAGAGACCACTGTCTGTCGTTGAACGCCAGCAGTTCAGGGATATGGCAGGGATATACAAGCGGGCAGCAGAGAAGTTGTTCCAGCAATATCGGGTAAAGAAATAAATAATAGGAGGTCTAAACAGTATGCGGTATTATGTTGACTACTCAAGTGTTTTTGGAACACGAGTGCGCTACAGGATTATCCAAATTGCGACAGCAGTGAGACGTGCTGGGGGAAAGAACGTGCGGTCTTCCTATCTGCACGGCTGGTCTAATCAGCCGAAAGTGGTCACATTTGATGCAGCACCATCACAGGTGACGTCCATTGGTAAGGCAGTAGGACAGGCTGTAGGAACTCCATGGATTATCATACACGAGAAGGATTGGTAGAAGTGGTAAACTGAGTAAAGTAAAGCAATAGGGGGGTAAATAAGCAATGGCTAAAAGTGTTGCAGTATTACGGAAGCAAGCCAGAGAAAAGAGAGATAGAGCAGACAGGTTGTGGAGAGATGCTCCCAGTCTGAGGGTAGACAGATTTAAGAAGCCGTATTTTGATAAAGTTAAAAAGCTGTATGATGATGCTGACAGGCTGGATAAGGAAGCTGATAAGTTAGCGCTAATGAGGAGGTAGATAAGCAATGCCTAAATTACTGGTAAAAAGAAAGGCATACACACGCAAGGCATACACTCGCAAGGATGGCACCCGTGTAAGTACATCCAGTGTCCCTTTATCCATATTCAAAATCAAGGATGTAGGAGCCCCGGGCAGAACACCCAAAAGCGAGCAATGGTATGCTCCAAAGGCACACACCGGGTGGTCGAAGGACTTGGCACAGAAGACACGAATAGCCAAGGTAGTCAGTGCCCATAAGGGAGATTTACTATCCAGCGCGAGAAGTATGCAGGCACTATCAAATGTCTCGGTTGACCCGACTACCAAACAGAAAGCCAAGTCTGATGCTGATATTCTGTTCAAGAGATATAGTAAGAAGCGGAAGTAGGTGGGTATGAATGGCTAACAAAGGCTACGAGCCTACATTTGAGCCAGACCCGACTACTGGACTGGCACCAGACCAACCTGAAGCGACACCAGTTAGTGGAGGGTCTGCTACTGAACCTCCTTCGCAAGCGGCATTTGAGGAATTATATGCTGCCCAAGTTGAAGCGGGGATACCTACTGTTGAGCCATTGCCTCCGCTTATGCCTGCTGCTGCTCCTGGTGTCTTGCCTCCGTATGAAGCACCGCCAGAAGCACCTCCTATTGAGCCATCCAAAGTACAAGCAGATATTGAGACAGGCAAACTATATGATGTCTCTGTGCCCGAGAAGCCAGTAGAGGTCAGATTAAGGGCTGGCAGGTATGTTCCTGTTAAAGTACCACCCAAACCGTTAGCGGCACCCGCTGTTGGTGTTAGTGGTGTCACTGGTCTTGTTGCTGGTGTGCCATCTGTTCCCGGTGTTGGGGCAGTACCAGAGCCACTACCCAGACCTGCTCCAAAACCACCTACAGTCAAGGCTCCACCTGCCAAGGTCTATGACCCCAAACTGATAGCAGAAGCCACAACCCTTAAGGATGCTGGCCTGACTGCTATTGAGACTTATGACAAGCTCATTCTGGCAGGATTACCCAGTTCTACGGCTATGGGTGTTATGGAGAACGCTGGTTATGGGATAATCGGAATAGGAGCTGCCAAACCAGATGACCCTATGACACTGATATTGCCCCCAGGCAGAGGTAAGGTCAAGGTCGGTGATATTGAGACCACTACCGATATGCTGGCTGCTATCAACCGACTACCGGAAGCCGAGAGACAGGCAGAATATGAGAGAATGGGTATCATAAAACCACCAAAGGAGATTACTGAACTACCTCCTAATATACGGTTAGACCTCACAACTGGCAAGTATTATGACGTCAGTGACCCGTCAAAGCCTGTGGAGGTGCCTATTGGTGAAATAGTAGCCTTGAGGCGTGTTGAAATAGTGCCTACTCTTGCTGAGTTGGTAGCTCCTCCTCCGTTATCTTTGGAAGATGAGACACGTATATTGGGCTTGGCTGAGACTATTGCTGCTGGCAAGTATAAGACAGATGAGCCTACCCCAGAACAGGTTAGAGCAGTCACCGAGGAACTGGTGCAACTGGACTGGAAAGTAAGAATGACCACCACGGAGCTCCCAGATGGCAATCGTATCAACAACCTGGAACTCACTGCGGTAAAAGAAGATGCTCCTTTGGTATACACAGCACTGGTAGAGGATGGGCTGGAGGCCGCTAATGTCATAATAGGCCAGCAACAGACGGCGGAATATGAGAAGGCATTGATAGAGAGAGCAGAACTTGAACTGACAAACAAGTTTATTGGCGACCAGTATATGCCTATCAAGGACTGGAATGATTTACCCCCAGCGTGGCAGGAGATTGCTCTGTCCAAAGGGTTTGATGGTCTGGATAGTTCTGTTGCGGAAGCAGAGACCACCCTTGAGCCTTTCAAAGTCCGTAAAGGTGCTTATAATGTGGAGAAGGCTCTACTGCTGCGTGACCCTGCTGTAGATTGGGCTGCTGGGATGCTGTTTACCCCTGAAACTTTAGCAGAAATACAATACAGGAAAGCTCCTGGTCTATCTATCGGCGTGACAACTATGCCAGATGTGAAGGAGGCTCCACCCAGTCCTGTTGCTATTACTCCGGCTGGAGAGGAAGGGTTGCTGTTGGAGTATATGGGCAAGTTCAGGGACTTCCTTGACAAATATGCCCCTTATCAGCCAGGAGCAAGAGAGAAGAGATTTAAAGTAGCCGAAAAGAGAATCAAGGACTTACACCAGGAACTGAGTGCGTTCGGTGATAGTGTTAGAACTACGGCTATTGATGTGCTGAATAAGGTAGCCCCTTATCAGCCTGGAGCGAGAGATGAGAGACTTGAGGCTGTGGGGGAGAATATAGCATTTGCTAAAACAAGATACGATGAGATACTAAAGTCTGCCACTAAACTATCAGATAACTTCAAGGTTTTGGTATTGGATACGCTGAATAAAATAGCACCATACCAGCCAGGTGCCAGAGAAGAAAGGCTTGAGGTTGCCAGACCCAGAGTTGAAGAACTTGTCAGAAGCATAAAGAACTTGCCAGAGTCAAGTAGAGAGTATATTAGCAAACTAATTGACTTGGTGGACAAGATAGCACCATACCAGCCGGGTGCCAAAGAAGAGAGGATTAAAGTTGCCAATGCTAGGATGAAAGTACTCAAAGATACCATATCTGATATCTCTAAAGATGTGAAGGATGGAATGGTTGCTGTTATAGAAAAACTGGATGATATAGCTCCTTACCGCCCGGGAGCAAGAGAGGAACGATTTAAGACTGCGGAGGAGCGAGTAGAGTTTGCCAAAGAGAGATTTGATGAACTGCTGGCAATAGCAGAGAAGCGTATGGCAGCCCTGAAGGATGGGGTTGCCAATATACAAGATAATGTTGCAGAACTGGCTACTTTGGCAATGGGAAAACTAGATAAGTTGGCTCCGTATAAGCCAGAGGAGAGAGAGGATAGGATTGAGGTTGCCAAAGAGACCATAAAGCATACTGGTAAGGTGATAGACAAAGCATATGAGACATCAATGGACAGGGTTATCCCAATTGTCGTTCCATCAATCAGTTTGGAGGGAGTAACTGACCCTGTTCTGCTCGCACAACTGAGGACACAAGCCAGAGGAGAGGTGGAGGCAGAATTGCTTAAAATGGATCCTGGAACTATAAGTGCGTGGATTAGGTATTCCAGAGGTGAGATAATCTATCCTTTTATGATACTCCCTATACGGCAGACATTGGACTACCAAAAATTTAATTTGGAAGCAAAGCAGAAGGTGCTTGATTTCATAATAGACAACCAGCCACGGAACTTCAATATAGACAGAGTGATAAGGCTTATAAAAGAGGGCAAGTTCGGAGAGGCTGGTCTTAGTCCCAAAGTGGCTGCTCAGATGAGTGCTATAGCTGTTGCTTCCTTGGCTTCTCCAAGTCCAATACATCGTGCTGCTACTTTGTATATATTAGGTCTATTGGGATTAGTAGCAGCATGGTATGGTGGTAGAGGAATACAGATGCTCATAGGTGCTGGTCAGGCAGAAGAAGCATACAGGACATCTACAGCCCCTACAATTACGGTAGCAGATATACCCTCTGGGGTCAGAAATGCTTTAAGTATGCCTCCCACGATGGAAGCAGTGGGCATATCTACTCTGTATGAACTCTCCCAGCAGGATAAGTATAAAGAGATAATTGAGGGAGCCAGGAGAGAGAGCGAGAACTTGGACAGGCTACTTGGGGAGTATGAGAAGAGTAAATTGCCATTAGGCAGGGCAGAAGGCTACCCAAGTGTGTTAGCCCCTCCTTTCCCACCAAGTGGGGTAATTGTGCCGGGAGAGATTGCTGAAGTTGGTGCCATTCCAACAACAGAACTGGCACCTACTACTGAGTTTTTCCCCGCTGGAAAAGAGATTGCAGAAATACCGCTATTAGTGCCTCCTGCTATTCCACCAGTAAAAGAGGAACTCAGACCTGTAGTAGTCGTGGGTAAAGTGTCTCCTTTGGTCCCTGGTGCAGTGCCGTCTCCGTATGGAGTGCGAGGATATCTACCACACTATCGACAGCCGACTATTACGATACCAGGTGTGGGTGATGTGGCAAGGGAATTAACATTTGCTGAGAGAGTCAGATACAATATGAGAGTTGCTGCTGATTACTATACTGCTGCTCGTGAATTGCAGAAGGCGGAAGAAGCCATAAAGCCTAAATTTAGGAAAATTTATACCAGGGTAATAAGCCCAGAAGAAGTAACAGGTATATCCGAAGAAGCCTTTGAGAGATTAGTTAAGTGGAGAGTGGCTCAAATTGCTGGGCTAGATGTTACACCTGCAACTGTGGTGCCTGAAATAGACTTGGCTTGGCTTAGTAAAGAATTTAATAGACTGGATATGGAGTCACGTAGGAGTCACGCACAATGGATACAGTCTAGGGACTTGAAGGACAAACAGGAAGCCGAAGAACTGGTAAGACAACGCAATATTATTGACGAAGCCATACAAGCAAGAGTCAAGGCTGGATGGTCTGTGCGTAAAGAGAAGTGGAGGAGGCAGATGGAAGAGGTGATGAGCAAGCAGGAAGCGTCAAGGATAGTTGAAGAATCTCGGCGCTATGCAGCAAGAATCGAGGCTATGGTTGCCAGTGCTCTTAGCCAGTTAAAAGAACTTCCGTCTTACGCCGCCTACTCTGACAAACTGACAGCCTTCTCTAATGCCTCCGAGCAATATGTAAATTCAGTATCACCTCAGTTTGTGTCACCTGATGTTGGCTTGACTATAGGGAAAGTCTCAACGGCTCTTGGCAATATGATATCACAAGCAGAAATAAACACATTGCTAAAAAATGCTGAACAACTTGCCACTACTACCATTCAGAAATATCAGAATCAGGGATTGCCGATTACAGACGTTATGTCCCAGACCGCTACTGAATTATACACTAGCCTTAATGAGCAGTTGGCATCTATGAATTTGAGTGCTGTGGCAACACAAACTATAACTGATGCCGCGACACAAACGGCATTGAGTAATGCTGTTCAGAGTGCTGTTCAAGCCCAGACGATGACACAGACTCAAGCACAGACAGCAACTAATACTATGACGGCAGCAAGGACAGCAGCCAAGACAGCGACTAGGGCAGTAACAAGACCAGCAACTAGGACAGCAGCAAGGGCTATAACAAGGGCTATAGCAAGACCCATTACTGCTGTGTCAACGCTGACGGTGGCAAGGACAGCCAGAATACCTAGAATTGGCATACCAATCATACCTCTGCCACAGCTCGGAGAGATAGAAGAAGAACCGACGAAGATACCGCGTGGCTCAATAACTTGGGGTCAGGGAATATTTTGGAAATATATACCACCACCTTGGGATCAGAATAAACCTATCACCCTGAAGTATCCCCCGGTAGGAGCAAAGAACACGGATAGTAATGTCCCTTCTGAGACAATACAGATGATTGGCAAACCAAGAGCCAAAGTACCGTATGCTGTGAATATAGACTTGGGTATTGCTGATATCGCCATCACCAAAGGCGGTAAGAGCATCAAGTTCACTGGTAAGGGATTAGAGACAGATGTAGGGAGAAGGATGCCATCCACTACCCAAGGTATGTCTCTTGAGGAAGATATACTGGAACTGGGTGTAGCGGAGAGCACAAGGAGACCGAAGCGGAAGGTGACATATAGACCGATGGTTAAGAAGGGTAAACGGGTATATAAGAAGAGGATTGCCTGGGATGGTAATCTAGCTGAACTTACCGGTATGAGGAAGGGAACTTTGAGTGAGATTACTGGGATTTAGATGAAAATTTAGTGTAAGATAAACATACGGGAGGTAAAGAGCAATGAATATATCAGGCAAGTTCTCATTAGGAGCACAGATGAAGGGGGAGACCTTGAAAGCTAAGAAGAAGAGTACTGTGAAAAAGAAGGTGAAGGGAAAACGAGGGGGTAAAAAGAAGTAGTAGTGGTCTGTGGGCTTTACAATCAGGTAGGTAGGTGGTAGAATAGTAGTATGGCTATATTAAAAAAATGTCCGAGATGTGGTTCCAAGTATCTGGTCAAGTTTGGCTTCAAGATTACAGTCAAGAAGGGCAGACGGCAGAGGCTACAGTGCCACGATTGTGGGCATGTTTTTTATGCTGAAGGAAATGGCAAATAAATAGTAAATAAACAGAAGGAGGCATAGTGACATGGCAAAATACACAGCATACAAGGGTACTCGATATGAGTACAAGACCATAGTGCCTGAGAGCAAGAAGTTTAGGGGCAAGATATACCATTTGGTTGATATCTTTCCGAACTATGGCACGTTTACTGGACACAGGGATGCTATAAGTTTAGCCAGTCAGCTCCGTGCAGAGGGCAAAAAATCCAGAGTGGATGCCCATAGTGGATATACGGCTGTCTACTATATGTAGCAATGCGTTTATGTCTATCACAAAGTAAACAGAAGGGGGTGTAGGAGGATGCCACAACCAAAAATAACCAATATAACCATCAAAAAGGTAGCTCAAGGCAGATACGAGGTCTATAAGGACAAGGAGAAGGTAGCAACAGCAATCTTCACTCCGAAGTATTATCCAGCACCATTCTTGCCGAGGGGATATCAGATAGTGGTAAAGTTCAAAGGCAGACCTACCTTGACACAAATAGTGAGAACCATTGCAGAAGGTAGGCAGAAGATATTACAGGAGTTCAGGTAGACAGGCAGAATTCGAGTAGAGCAGTAAAAATAAATAAAAATGGAGGAAACACAATGACAATAGCATATTGCATGAGATGCAAAGCCAAGAAGGAAATGAAGAACCCCAAACAGATTACTATGAAGAATGGTAGACCAGCCACACAGGGGGTATGCCCGGTATGCGGAACTAAACTCTTCCGTATCGGTAAATAGCCCAAATCTGAGCGATAGGGGAAGGGACAATGACAATGATTAAAAAACGGATATTGGCATCAACAGCACTCTTACTGGTATTCCTGTTAATAGCAGTCCCGGTATTCGCTCAAACCTGGAGAGCCCAAATAACTCTATCCAATTCCAGTGCCATATCCTATACCGAACTCCCGTGGATGTTCACCGCCAATAACGATTATATGTCCACACACGGCTATATGCTGCCTACGGCACTGGATACCCGTATGGAGACGCTGGATGGTGCTCCTGAACCTCATATGGTGGTAGATGACCGAACACTATTGTCTACTCCTTCCCCTTCCGCCAGTGATGTGAACCGGTACTATGCTATGGGCTATACCACTTTACTGGATTCTATGGATGCCATCTCTGGCTATGACGGCAGATACGCTATACCCGACAGCGCTCAACTAGAACCAGCAGCCACATTTGAGTTCAATCAGAAGGGCTATATTGACACTTCTGATCCGACCTACTTTATGGCACTATCCCAGAAGCCACAGGCATTCGATGTGTCCGTTACTGCTGATAAGAGTGTCACAGCCCGAATAGGAGATCCTACTGGTCCAATAGATAATACTGGTGCTGGTGCTGGTGCTTTTAGTTACAATTTTTCGGGTAATACTTGGGCAGCACAGACATTGACCGCTGCTGCTACTTATGAAGTATGGGCAGTGGTGGTAGACCTTAATGTAAAGAATGGAGTTCCTCGTGGTGATTTAATAGTCCAAGTAGTAACCACTCTTGCTGGTGTCCCCACGGATGTAGTATTGACTGAAGTTCATGCTGATGCTGCCACACTGGTAGTTGGTCCTAATTGGTTCTACTTTCCTCCAGTGACTATAGGAATTGGGACAGTATATGCTATAGTAGTCAGCAATCCTGATGGTATTGCTGGTAATACATGGCAATGGAGGTTTGATAATACCAATCCATACGCTGGCGGTGTAATATATACTTCCAATGATAGTGGTGTAACCTGGAATCCTTCTGCTGGCGATGATTTTAATGTATATAGTTATCAAGGTTTGAGCGTTACCGCCCACGGCGTAACAAGTGGATTACGGAGAATATTAACCCAAGCCGTAGGTGGTGGCAACCTTACCATAACCGCGTATGATGCCTCTGATGTTCCGATAGACACTGAAACTATCCCTCTGGGTGCTTTTACAGTTGACCCCAATGCTCTTGACTGGCTGCTATGTCAGAACAATGTTATGCCCTATATGGAGTATTATAAGCATACCGCAATAGGGGGAGACCTACACGCCTGGTATCAACCGAACACCATCGTTGAGAATACATCCTATAACGGAATTGCCGATGCTGGCTCCACAGCCATTATGATAAGAGATGCTGCACTAGATCAAGACAATGACTACTGGAACCACGCACTGGTAACGATATTGACTGGTGCCACGGCTGGAGAGACGGCAATGGTATTGGATTTTGTCTCTGCCACTGATGACCTGATACTGGACAGAACACTGACCGCTGTTGTCGGTATAGGAGACACTTATACCGTAGAGTTCGGGACACTGATAGACAGGTCTTATTACGGAATAAACTTTGATGGTGCTGATGACCGGATATTGGTTACGGATGCTGCCAGCATACAGGATATTTTTAATGGTGGTGGCAGCATATCGACTTGGATTTATGTTGCAAGTGATGGAGAAGGTAGCACTGGTCGGATAGTGGATAAGGCTACTTGGGAGTGGTATGTTGGTGATGAAACACCTGGTGTTTCTGTAGACATTCTTTTTAGTATAGATTTTTCTCTTAATAATGGTCTCTGGGGAACTAATGCTAATCCTCTGTCTATAGGAGATTGGCATTATATTGTACTGACATATGATTGCTCAAATACCGCAAATGACCCTATAATCTACATAGATGCTGTACCTTATGTTGTTGGTGCTGGCTTGATAAGAGCTTCTGTTCCAAATGGTGTGTTTACTACAGATGTTGGCAGCGACCTCTATCTCGGAGACAATGTGGGTAGCACTAGTTGCTTCGAAGGGGATATGGATGAGTTCTGGTTATTTGCCCGAACACTAAGCTCAACCGAAATCACCACCAACTACAACTCTGGTGCTGGCTCCTATGCTCCTGCCTCATCCGTGGACATTGATGTCTCATTCCACCTTGAGGACGGTTCAGGGGCAACTGCCACTGACACATCTGTAAATGGCAATAATGGAACAATCACTAATGCTGCCTGGATAAATGGCTATGTTCCGCGTCCTGCTGGCAATTCAGGCACCAATGACGGCATCATAACTTGGGGAGTAAACCCCACTGGCACTGCTGTCACAGTAGGCGGTCTGGTGAGCGTAGACCAGCCAGCACCCTGGTCAGAGACCGAGGCTCCTGCGATAGACATTGCTCCACCCACTGGGGGAATGGACTTCTTTGGAGCACCCAATGTCGCTGGGCTTGCTACCAGTCCACTACATCCGCTTATAGAGATACTTGCTACTGCCTCCAACCCTCCTGCTGGAGCACCACCAGGAATACCTCCCAACGGGTTCACCGAGAACCAGTTATGGCAGATATTCGGCTTTGCTCTTGTGATAACCATAACACTGGGTGCTGGTATTGCTGTCCCCAATCATCTGTTCATAGCGGGATTTGCTGCGGCGGTCGGTATAGCACTCTGTGTGGCATACTATAACATTTTCCCATACTGGACACTGGTGGTAGCGTTATTCATCCTGCTTGCTACATTCCTGACAGAAAGGAGTCCGAGCATATAATGAAAAAAATAAAGAGAACAACTGTTCTACTGATACTGGCAATGATACTGATGCTATCCTTGTTCCCTGTTTCTGTATTCGCTATCGATGACCCTGATAGCCCTACAGTAATCCGTTCAGCCTTCGCTTACCGACACTGCCTGGAAGAGAATGACTGGCTGATATTCATTGACTACTTCATAGACTATCCTATCATTGGAATACCTACCGATTATACGGTTACTGAGTCCTATATAGCCACTCTACTTGCCCTTGACGGGGTCACAGCGATAAAGTCGGCAGCACCATACACATTCGTCTACACAGGATATACTTACAAGGGCTATCGGCGAGGAATGGTGTCAATATATCTCACTGCTGCTGAAGCCTCCACTCTCCTCTGGGGAGAAGCATATACCGTTGAGATAGCAGGTAATCCGCTACTGACCTGGCCAACAGACCCACCATCCACCACTGCTGCCATAGATCCCTGGTCGTCATCGTCAGGCATAGGCATAACACGAGGTGAGATAGCCACTCAGGTACTCTCATTTGCTCAAGCCTTGACTACCTCTTGGGTTATAACTATGACCGAGCCGTTGGCAGGTGGCACAGTCCTTACCACTGCTGGTGAAATCTACTTTACCGGAGTTATCACCCCGCTCAGGGAAATGGCTCCGAGTGCCTTCTCTATCAGCACCACAGCACCAGAGTTCGAGGACAGAGTACCTACTACTGCTTGGGCTACTACTCTGGCTGCAATTCCCATTGGCACTCCACTGGATATGACCAATCTGGCTGCCGCTATCGGAACATCTCGGATGTGGGTAAGTACTGGTTTATTCTTTATAGTGTTGCTGACATTCCTGTACTTTGTAGTGAGAGCAATGGGTGTCAAGTTAGCATTACCAATTAGTGGAGTTGCCATAATAGCAGCAGGAGCAATGGGCTTTATTCCGCTGGCACTCACTATCGGTATAGGAGTGCTGGCTCTACTGATATCAGGGATGATACTGTTTTACAATAAATCCAGTGCGTAAGGAGGCATAATAGAATAATGAGTAAACTACTGACCTTCTTCTTGTTTATGTTCGTGGGAATGACCATACTAGGCTCTGTAATGCAGGGCAGTGGTGGCATATCCACTACGGAGCTCAACGGAGCCATAGACGAGGATGATGCCACTATCATTGTTAATTCCACTGTAGGCTTTCCCAATATAGATTTTATTATCATAGACAATGAGAGAATACTCTATGCTGGCATCAATCCTCCAGCCTATGACAGATTTACTGGATGCACTAGAGGGTACGGTGGCACAGAAGCAACAGTACACTCTGATGAAGCCCACGTCTATATCTTCGAGTCCAGTATGATAAACCAGATGATGGGATATAATATTACTGCTGTTATGGACGAAGGCGGAATACTGATGTCCATACGGCTGGGAAGGGCTATATTATCTCTGCTGGTTAATGCCATAGGTATACAGTTCACGTTCTTGGGTACTGAGTTGGCTTTATTCTCTTACTTTTATATGGCGATGGCCATCGGGCTAATAATAACGATTAGTATGTGGATATTCGGTGGCAAATGAGCCTATAAAGTAGTCAGCCTTGACAATCATAAACTATGGGTATATAATTACAGCAATATGTAGAGACATAGGGGCAGAGAGGCAGAGAGACAGAGATATGAAGGGGCAGAGATATGAAAAAGAATAAATGCTTAAGATGTGGTCATACTTGGTATCAACGCACTCCCAGTAAATCCAAGTGGTGTCCGGAATGTAATAGTCCATACTGGTCGGTACCCAGAAGGAAGAAGAAGGTAGTATAGTATGAGTACAGCCATAATGACATTGCTCAACTTCCCGTCACTCACCTTCAGGATAGATGAATGGGTAAAACGACTGTTCGCTCTGTTATTGCTGGCATTGATACTACTGGTATTGATAGCTCCCAGTGCAGTAATAGGTTATGCTGGCATTGGTGACTTTATATCAGAGAAGTTACTCAGCCGAACAGGAACAGGTGACTCTTCATTATATATCAGTCGGGATGGCAATGGTCCTGTTGTTCTGGGCATTGCCCCCACTATTGCCACTGGTGATGCCAATATCGATATCGGAGAGACGTATGATGCTGTACTGCATGGCACTGTATCTAGCCTCAATGGTTTACCACAAGCAGATATTTGGTTTGTATGGGGCAACACCGTTGGAATGACCAATACCACAACTGTTGTAACTGCCACATCTACAGGTGATTACACTGGAAACATCAGCGGGTATGACCCTAATGACATCATATACTATCAGTTCAGATCTAGTGCTGACGGCTCTGTTGTCGGTGATACTCGTGATTTCAAGGTAGGAGGAGGTAAGGAAGTAGGTTACTGGCTACTATGGAACCTGTTGCCGGTAGTGATAGCCATTGGTGCATTCGCAGTAGCAATACGGCTATCTGGTAACTTTATAGCTGCCCTGATAGCCGTGGCAATAGCACTGATAACGATTGCAATGGTCAAGGCAATACTGCCTGTAATATGGGGATAGATTATAGTAGCAGCAATGGAGGATGTCCATGAATAAGGCAATAAAATTTATAAAGGAGAAGGGTTCACTGCTTGTTATTGCTCTACTGCTTGCCACACTAGTAAGTGTTGTAGGAATACAGCCCACAGTACAAGAGGCACCATCCAATAGTATACTCACTATCGGCTCTGAAGGGGAAACAGTCATTACTCTAGGACATGAGTCATATGCTGCTGGTGATGTGGACTACACCTTCGGAGCAACCAACGCCGATGCACAGTTCCAAGCAGCATTGGATGCTCTTCCTGCCACTGGTGGTAGACTGGTGTGCGTATCATCAGTACAGGTAAACTGGACAGCTCTCACCACTGTTACTCGCGCCATCCCCAACGTGATTATAGAAGGCTCGGGCAGAGGCACATCATTTGTCGGAGACGGAGTTACACCTATCTTCACTGCTGGTGGTAATGGTTGGGAATTCAATGATATCGCTGTAGATGCCGGTAGTATAGCCATGGGCGCCACCACAGGCTGGATGTGGACAAGTGTATTGGACAATGCTACTTATTATGCCTACCGCTCCCCATATGGTCAGTCTGCTGTGGGCAGTATAACAGTAGATAGCTTGACTAATGCTAGGGTGACATTTGCTGGTGCCAGTGGTTTACTGTCTGATGATGCAGATTTAACTTTTGCCACTGGCACTAATACTCTAGCAACAGATAATGTCACTGCTACTGGCAGTCTGAGAATAGACATGCATAATATCATTGAGGTTGCCACGGATGACACAGATGGTCTGGTGGAATACACAAGCATACAAAGTGCCGTTAATGCCGCTGTCGCTGCTGGAGCCACTGCCATTAACCCATATACTATCTTGTTGCACCCTGGCTCGTATCAGGAAGAAGTGACACTCACTACTGGGGTAAATTTGCGGGGTATGGATAAAGAGGAGTGTATACTAGATCTCACTCCTGTGGCTGCTGGTGCATCAGTAACATTGGTAACTATGGCTGAAGGGTGCCACATATCAAATATCACACTTGAGGTCACTGCTGACGCAACAGGTAGTGGTATTGGTATTGAGGTTGGTGATAATAACTGTGTTATAGAGGATTTAGATATCCATCTGATAAGAACAGCTAATAACGCATTTGGTATATCTCAAAATGCTGGTGATACCGCAAAAACTATTGAAATTAATAATGTAAACATAGATGCTGACACTAATGTTGGTGAGCTGGCTGTCTATATCAACAGGGATAATAAAACAGTCTATATTAGGGAGTGTTGGATACAGGGTGGTGATTATGGTGTGATTGTGGGCGGAAACACCGACATCTATATGTATCAAAACCATGTAGAAGTTAATGTTAGACCACTAGGTATTGGGGCTGCTATCCAAACTAATGATGCTAATGCTGTGGTCAGAATGCATGGCGACACAGTTGAAGGTTTGATAGTCAGAACAACCGGTGCTATAACTTATAAAAATAACTCTGGGCAATATGAGGTATGGCAAGGAGCTTATAATTCAGTTGATGCAACAACACTTCGGACTGGTATGCTGATAAAAGACGCAATAAATGCTGCTGCTGCCGAAACTCCAGCACCTGGCACGACAGTACAAACAGCCACAGAAATCTTGGGGTATATAACCTATACCGTCTTGATACATCCTGGAATTTATGATGAAGAACTTGTTTGTCAGCCGTGGATAAATCTACAAGGTGTCGGCACAAAAGGTAGTGTGGTTATTTACCGGGACAATCCTGGAGTTTCAGATGCTGTTGTGCAGATTGCTAACAATTGTGAGATATCTGATTTGACTGTTAGATTGGGCACACCTGGAGCTGATAACAGGTTTGTCATTATGGACAATGGTGTTGCCTGCACAGCCAAGATGACTAACCTGGTGCTGGAAATAGTAGCTCCAGCAACCTTCATTTCTAATATATTTAGCTTTGCTGGCGCAGGAACTTATACCATAGAGAGGTGTTCATATAGTATCGGGGGAACTGGAGCAACACTTGGAATAACAAATAACACGGCTGCTGCAACTATACACCTGATAGATAACGATTTTACCTTCACTAATATAAATGCTACTCATATTTACAGTGACATTGCTGGTACCTGGACAGGAGAGGGTAATAGATGGTCAGGCACCTGCCATATGTTCAATGTCACTGATGGTACTATCACTCTAGACAATGATGCTATGCTGTGTACCGGTGCTTGGACGAATACAGGTACTACCATGACATTGAGGAATTGTGTCATTGAAGCACCAGTTGTGGCTGGAAACCTCTCTAACGTAAGAATGAAAGATTGCTCTTACAGGACAATTCAAAGGTCGGGCACAGGCAACATAGTGGATGAAAGTTCACGGTTCAGTGATGCTCCCTGGCATGCAGAGAAGTGGACATGGCAAGCATTACTGGCTAATGCCCAAGTTGTGGAGAGGGAAGGAATTGGTGGCACAGCAATTGATGCTGGCACTGGACAAGTGCTGCTTACGGTGATTGATAACGCGGCAGATATAGCTGGCATTGAGATTTCTCCTGAAGTTGCTGGTTCACTTGGCAATGAGTTTACCCCTGCCCAGACACCAAGATTTTTAACACAGATTTCAGCACATACAGATAATGCTAGTGCAGTGGGTAATCCTGCCTTTGACCCTCATATAGAGATGTTTTTCGGTATCAGGGAAACTTTGGGGAATGCTGTGCCAGGTGCTGCTGAGGACCATGCTGGCTTCATTTGGGATGGCACCAATTTTAATGCTTCCAGTGATGATGGTGTAGCAACAGAAGAAACAAATCTGGCTACTCCATCTGATGATGTACAGCACCAGTTGGAAGTGATAATATTTGGGGGAGTGACCACTGTTGGTTGGGTTGAGTTTTATGTGGACAGTGCATTAGTGGCTACCCATAGTACTAGAATACCTGTTAATGGACTGGATTGGCAACATCTGGTTGTTTCTGGGGCAGGAGGCGGTGGAGATACAATAACAGTGACTATAAGAAATGGTGGTGTACAGGAATGTCCATCATAGGTCTGTATGAAACTGTATATGAGACTGGAGGAATTCTATGAATAGGGTGATTAAGTTTATGAAGGAAAAGGCTTCACTGTTTGTTATTGCTTTTCTTTTCGCTGCGCTGGCGGGAACTCTTGTAGGAACACAGCCGATAGATACAGGTAGTGCATCCAAGAGTATGATTACTTTAGACTCTGGTGGACAGGATATAATCACTATAGGACATGAGTCATATGCTGCTGGTGATGTGGACTACACCTTTGGGGCGACTAATGCTGATGTTCAGTTCCAAGATGCGCTAGACGACCTACCTGCTACTGGTGGCAGATTAGTGTGTGTGTCAGCGGTGCAAGTGAACTGGACAGCGGGTGCTACGGTCACCAGGGCTATTGATAATGTGATAATAGAGGGTTCTGGACGAGGGACATACTTTGTGGGTGATGGAGTTACTTCCCCGTTCACTGCTGGTGGTGACAACTGGGTGTTTACCAACATTAGGGTGGACGTGAATGCCGCTACATTGCTGGCAGCCATGGGTGCTACTACAGGCTGGATGTGGACGAATGTAGCCACTACAGATACCTACTATGCTTATAGGTCGCCATATGGTCAGTCTGTCTTTAATGATGCTACTGTGGCGTCTCTAACTGATAGTGGACTTACTGCTACTAGAGTACCGATTGCTGGTGCTGGTGGACTACTGAGTGACGACGCTGATTTAACCTTCTCTGGTACTACTCTTACGGTAACAGATATAGCTGCTCCAGTTGGCAGGGCAGCTACTTTTACTGTGGTGGCTTCCAATGCTGATGCCCAAAGTATTGCTCAAGCTGATTATGTCTGTGATGGAACTGATGACCAAGTAGAGATACAGGCAGCTATTGAGGCTATTGTAACAACAGGCAATAGGGGGAGTGTAAAGCTAATTGGTGATACATTTAATTGCACGACACAACTTGTGGCTAGAAGCAATGTTGATGTGGATGGGTCTTTTGCAGAGGTGATTCTCAACACAAATAACAATGGGTGTACTGTGCTGTTTGACTCCATAACCAACTCAGTTTGGAGAAACTTAGTTCTTAGGAGACAGGGAATTCCTGTGGCAGTAAATCAGCAAACGGTTTCAATTGAAGGAACAACAGATGATACCTGTATGTTAATGAATTGTAGACTTATAAATGATACAACTGGGACAAAGCTCTCAAAGGGGTTAGCAATAATAGAAACTGCATACCCAATTATTAATAATTGCCAAATCTACGGTTCAACTATTGCTCATAGTTCAGGAACTTTTATAGGAGGTTATACTCAAGTCGGTGGTGATGATGATACACCCCATCCAAGACTTTACAATTGTTATAGTAAGTCAAGAGGGGTTGGTAACTCAAATAATTCAGGTTTTGACATAGATCAATCCTCTTATCCTGAACTATTTGATTGTGTAGGTGAAAGTTCCAATGATGGTGATGGAAGTGGTATTAACATTCATTACAGATCTCATGCTACACTGATGAATTGCATAGGAATAGGAGGATCTTACGATGCTGGCAGTGCTGTAGGGATAACTATAGGAAGAGAAGCAAGTCCAACACTGATAGGTTGTAAGGGCATTGGCACAGCAATTAACAAATACTGTCATGGTATTGTTGTTATAGGTAGTGCAACACCTACTCTGATAGGTTGTTCTGGTGAAGCCAGCCCTTATGCCAATGCATATGCTTTGGTTGTATTTCATGCATCATCTCCTACTATAACTGGGTTTCAGGTCTATCCTAAGCGTTTTAATTACGATTGGGTCTATGATGATGCAGATAACGGGAGATTTCAACCATTTGCTGGTTACGACTATCAACTAGTAGGAATGTGGGTGCAAGTACGTACAGCCGATGCGGGGGTAACTTTAGATTTAGGAACCAGTATTGGTGGTTCAGATATAGTTTCTGATATACCTCTAGATGCACTTGGTGATATGTTCTACTCATTTACTAGAGCAGAATTAGGTGCAGGAACTTATATATATGCTACTCCATCAGCTGCAGTAGCAGATGAACACTTCAATGTCTTCTACAGTGTTATAGTAAACTATGCAGACTCCTATGCTTTACGAATGCAGACTAACGGATATGCCAGAATTTCTGATTCAACCTTTGTTTCCAATGGTGCATCAGATACCCTATTCATTACATCTACATGTTCAAAGAACTGGGAAATATCAAATACCACATTTGAGACGCTTGACCCAACTAACCAATATTCTGTACACCCAGATGGTGCTATGAGTGATTTGCCAATCAACGGTTGTAGATTAAAAGGCAAAATTCACGCTAATGTTACATCGTTTGCTCAAAATACCTATGCTGAGTATTCCGACCTCTTTATGGATGTTCTTGCTGCCTCAGCGAACTATATAGTGAATGTTCAGAATCTTGTTGATGGTGCTGTAGCTTTAACTGGAACTCAACCTACATATCCAAGAGGGTTGGATTGTACTATTACTGAAGTAGCTGGCAATGTTACTGATTATACTTTGACGGTAGTTGGAACTGATGCTAAGGGACAAACCATCACTGATATATTCACCTTTGCTGATGATGGTTTAGCGTTCTCGTCTGACAACGCCTTTGATAATGTAACTTCAGTAACTCTTGCAGATGTCGCTGATACTGGGACTGCTACTTTTGTTATGGGTATTGACACAAGATTAGGATTGCAGAATGTAATTTATCAGACAAGCGATGTTTGGAAGATAATCAAGAATGGAACGAAGCAGACAGTGGCTGTTGCTCAAGTGGATGTAGACTACGATATCTACGATATGTCAGTGATAACAGTAGCGGCTACTGATGACTTTACCATCTGGTAATAGACAATTTGAATATAATAGAATAAAGAAACAAGGTAATGGAGGATAAGGTAATGGGATATAGTACGATATTAGCCCAAAGTAAGTTGTTGGCGGACAAAGTAGTTGACTGCCTATTTGGTATTCTGATTGTGCTTTGGATTATGAGATACGCTATTACTCATAGGGGTAATTTTCCGCCTATAGAATAGAACAGATTTAGATATGATTGATTAAGGAGTAGAGAGATGAAGAATATAAGTAGGAGAATCCAAGGAGCATTAGTGTTTTTGAGGCTACTGATTGAACTCACAATGTATCTGCTACTAGTGCTAACGTATATTGGGTGGAATAAGGTGAGACACGGTCTCTCCTACCGAGCGGTTTGGAAATAGCTTAAGTATACAGAGGGATAAAGCATAAAATATGATGGTGCTGGAGGCAATAAGTGGCTAAAGAATATACTGATGAAGAACTAGAGAAGGAATTGGCAGAAGCCAGAGCAGAAGAGCGGAGACTGATTGAGGCTGAAGCAGAAGCCAAAGCGGGAGAGGATGAGTGGGAAGAGGAGTCGGAAGATACTGAAGCCGATGCTGGTGATGCTAATGGTGAATGGGAAGAAGATAAGGAAGAACGAGTTCCAGTTGGCAGGATGCCTGTTGCCACTGCTCCCACTACTGCTCCTGTTGGTAAGATAGCCAAGTTCTTTGCTGTACCCAAAGCACTTGACCGTCCTGACCTTACTACTCCTGACATTACCGCTGGTGTTGCTGCTGGTGTTACTGCCAAGGACGAGGATGAAGACAAAGAAGGGGAGGGCAAGGATAAAGATAAAGAGACCGAAGATGATGGGGCAAGCATAGCAAGCCTGAGTAAAGAGGATGAAGACTACCTGTTCGGTGGCACCGAGGATGAGATGGTCAGTTACCCCAAAGATGACTTTGTGGCTCTGACCGATAAGTCCAGGAAGTATCTGTTTGACAAGGGCAAGAGCAGAGAGGAGACCCGTAGTGATATTGCTGGTCTTACAGTGGTGACAGATGAGGACAGAGAGTTTTTGACTGGCGGTATAGATGAAGTCATAAATCCCAAGGATGATGATGCGGGAGAGGATAGTGATAGTTCCAGTCTCACAGAGGTTACTGCAGAGGATATGGAGTTTCTGACTGGCACTGGCAAGGAAGGTGAGGATGAAGATGCTGAAGATAAGGATGAGGCTGACGATGAGGCTGGTGATGAAGATGAGGATGAGCAGTCCAGTGATGGTAGTGGTGGTATCGGAGCAGAGCTTGACGAGATTATGGGGAAGCAGACTACACGACCCAAGAAGGTTATCTATAGCATAGGTAAGAAGGGTAAGGGCAAGGGTAAGGGCAAGGGCAAGGGGAAGATGAAGGGCAAATCCAGGAAGGAACAGGATAGTGATATAGATAAGTTTATATTCAGTTCAAAAGGGGTATTATAGTATAGGAATAGACGGAGGTAATATGTCTATTAAGAGTATGAAGCCAAAAGTACGGAGACAACCGCAATATAAACCACATCCTACAAAAACTATCATAACTGGTTATGTTGTATTTGCCTATACAGGTGTTCCTGCCTTTAAAATAAAAGGCACCACACGTATATTTAAAGGAGAAAAGGGGGAACAGGAGTCCAAAAAATATGCCAAGTCTCTACGTGAGGCTATCAGTACTTAAGTTTGGCAGTATAAATAATCACAGAATAAGGAGGTAAACACAAAATGGTTATGCCAACAACACTATTAAGCACGACACTCTATCCCATAGTGGCAACCGCAGCAATAGTAGAGGTCACCAAGGCAGTATGGCCGAAGCCCACTACCAGGGCTGCCAGGACTACAGGTGCCACCCATTACCACTACAAGGGTAAGAGCCCAGTCAGCCATAGACATGCTGGTGGTCATGTTTCCCATATGCACCGAGGGATGCCAGGATATGGTAGAACCAGAAAATCATTGAGAAAATAGAATAGACTATAGAATAGACTATAGATAGCCGGTCAGGCATAGAGGTACTGATAAGTGAGAATAAAAGGATACAGTTATTATCGTGGTGGTAAAAAAGTTAAGGTCAAGGGATACACCAAGCCTGGCGTTAAGAAACGCAAGAAGAGCAAATCCAAGCGGTAGTGCTGGTGTTTGTCCCTTACCGCTATCCCCATCGGGTGCTTAGACATCGGGTATTAGGGGTGGAATGAAACAGTAGTCTGTGGTGCTCGTCTCTATCTATGGGTCTCTCCTCACGAGTAGGAGCGGATTGAAACGATTGACAATGAGGCAAGGCTATGGTATGATACTGATAAAGGTGGTAAAGGGAGGAGCACCCGATGGGGAGTATCTCAACTAAGCAGTTTTTTTGGGTAATCGGTCAATACAACGGACGTAGGTTCAGGCTTGGAAGTTTTGCAAGTGAGCAGGAAGCTAGTGAGTATGGATATGAAAAATTGCCGTGTAGTTTTGATGTAGTTGAGACCAATACCAGAGACCCGAACCGCGCCATAAGGGAACTGAAGAAGAGGCAATTGGATGAGAATGGGGATTTGGGGGATGCTCTACAGAAGGGGAGACGTAAACCACCAGATGAGTATAAATCAGGGAGCTGGTAAATAATGGCTGACAACTACAAAGGAATAGCACTACAAATGCCCTATATGGATATAGCACCTGTTATCACGGTATTCAGGAGGCTACTGGCTAGGTTGATGGGCAGTGTTGAAGGACTGGGTATATCCTCTCCCAAAATCAATATGTCTAGTATTGGCACTAAAGGTATCCGTGCCGGGTCCAGCCATGAATCCAGACTGATGGCAATAAAGGAACAAACATCCAAAGAGAGGGACAGGGCAGAGGAACTGGCATTGGAACTGGCAGCCAAGAGGGAATTGTTTGAGGTCAGGTCGGCTGCTGCCAGAGTAGCAAAGGAGATACGGGAGACAGAGATGAGAAGCAGGGGACGGGATAAGGATAAAGTCAAGCCTATTGACAGGTCTTGGAAGGCTTGATAACATATACTCAGAACACATACTCAGAACACATACTCAGAACACATATCTGGAACATATACTCGGATAGGGGGGCATAATGGAATACACTGACGAGAAAACAGAAGAAATGACCGACCTGGAGAAAGCCGAACAATTCTACAGGCAAGATACTGCCCCGGCACACAACGCTATCCGTGAGTTCATAAAAGACAGCCCTATGATAGTCCATGGTGGCAGAGCAATAAACGCCCAACTACCAGATTGGCTGGACAGGGAAACCAAAGACTGGGATATATTCACCAAGAGCGATGCTGAAAGTAGGGCATTAGAGCTTGAAGGGAAGCTAGATAAGCGTTATGGCGGTGATTTCTTTTCAGTGGAGCCAGCAGTTCATCCTGATACATTCCGTGTACGAATGAAGGTTACGGGAGATGTTATTGCTGATATAACCCTGAAAGAGAAGCGGGTGGCATTTCGTAATATAGAGGGGATTAATTATGCCACGTTGGGATATCATGAGAGAAGGATTAGACAGACCCTTGTTGACCCCGAGAAGGCATTCAGGCACAGGAAGGACTCAGAGACTTTACAGAGGATAAAGATATTCAAGAGAGTAAGCAGGAAGGCTGGGGGGAGACGGAGAATAGTATCTGGTGTACCGGGGGTGGGAATTACGGTAGTCGCTACTGGTTAGAGGTTCTATTTACTTAAGGTTGCTAGATGGATTGGTGGTGTAGTATAATGTTGATAGATGACTTTTTACTAGCCTATAATTGGCACCAAGTATGGCTAGAATTATGTGATTGACAGCAATAAAAACAACAATAAAGGAGGCAGAAAAATGGCAACAACGAAAGGGAACGAGTACAGAATAGAGTATGGCGGTCGTAAACCAAGGATTGTGCTTGCCAAGAATATACGGGAGGCTGGAGCTATGGCGAAACGCCTGTACCCCAAAAGCAGCCTTTTACAGGTCAGCCGTAAGCCTTCCGCAAAGGGGAAAGAGTACGAAAGCTACTACATTTCTCGGTAGTCTTGTTTAGCCCCATGTAAATTTCTTGAGTGATGAATCATTGTCATGATGTATGTTCTTGTTAAAGCGAGAGGGTGCATTATGTTGCTTCTTATGCTTTAAGGGGATAGGAATACAGACTTCACTTGGAGAGGTGAGATAATGTTGGATGGGTATGTTGACCTGTTTGGCTCGGTAGCAGGAGCAATATCTTGGTTGTCTGGGCTGTTCTTACTTTGGATGCTGTGTGGGTTATGGCTTTACAGACATAGGACGGGACTAGGTTTTACCTTTTGGAAGAAAGGGGAAGACGATATCAAACACAGCACCTGTCGTACCGAGAATAGTCAAGCTGCGCAGGATGATGACCAGCCCAATACAGAGGATAGGGATGTCAATCAATAAAGAGAATAATAGTACCACACAACCACTTTAGTAAAAAGTACATATCAACTTGTGCCGTTGACTAATAGACAATTGACAACTACGCTAATATATGGTATGGTTAGTAGGAATAAGTGTAAGTAAATAAATAGATAGTGTGTGAGTGAACAGGTATATGGCAGAAACAGAAGAAAATACCAATGTCACTGAAGAATTGGAACTGATTGCAGGGAGACTACGAGAAGTGAAAGCATCAGGGTTCGGTTCTGTGCATATACAGATAGCAGATCACAAAGTTGTGAATATAAAGTTCGAGGTAAGTCAGGCCATAAAAAAGAATTAAATAGCACGCTGGCTCAAGATGAGAGAGGCGGACTTTGAACCAAGCAATTGGGGATAGTCCGCCTCTCTTATTTAGTATAGCCAGCAGATGAGGAATACAAGATGTTTGGCTGGATTAGCAGTATAGCATCCAAGATAGGTGACTGGAAAGAGCAGAGAGAACTCAGTCAACTTGAGGCTATGGAGATGGAGGATTCCTACAAAGAGGAAGTTAACAATATGACAATTCAGTCGCTGGAAGGCAAAGCCAGACTGAATGATGCTAAAGCCAATCTCGTAAAAGGAAGGAGGTGAACGATATGGGCAGGGAATGGACTGATGAGGAGCGTATAGAAGCAGCACAGAAGGAAGTGGCTAAGCTGAGAGAACGCAGGGAGAAGAGGGAAGAGAAGGAACGGGAACGGAGAGCAAAGGTAGCTGATAAAGCACAGGAGCGGCAGGAAAAGCTGGAAAAGAAGAAGGCTACATTTGAGCGTAAGCAGCAACTTACCGAGCTGAAGATACGCAATATACAGAGAAAAACCAGGTTGGCTGAAGCCAAAGCCAAAGAGCGGTCAGCTGTTGCTCGCAGGAAGAAGGCAGAGGGGGAAGTGTGGAAGGCTAAATACGAGAAGATAGGCACAGTCGTTAGACCGGTAGGAAAGGCCATATATGGGGCAGGCAGAGGAATAGAGAAGGCTGTCAAGAGGGTTCAGAAGACCAAGAGCAAGAAGGGCAAGAAGAAGGAAAGAACTCTACAGACGATACTGTGGGGGAACTAGCCAGGAGCTATCCCCCTTTTATTGTGGTATGTCTGTTATATGCTGGTCAGTCAGACCATAGGAGGAATAAACTAAATGAAGAAAAGGAGATCATAAACTATGCAAGATGTTACATGGTTCCTGGTAATGTTCAACATCACGGCGGTATTGTTCGTCATATCCGGTGGGCTGGTAGCAATACGCTACAAATATCAAAGAGACGTGATGCCAAGCAAGAAATACCCCCAAGGAAGAATGGTTGCCGAGTTTTGGACAGAGCTCGGACCCCGCTACCGAAAACTATGTGAGATACAGACCAATGGGTGGGAGATTAAGTCTCCATCCGGCCATACTGAAACCCGCTACTTTTTTGACAAGCCTTCTATGGGCATGACCAAATATCCCCTACAGCCAATGATACCTATTCCTTTCGTTCAGATAGATGTTCCTATCGTGTCATGGTATGAGAATGATCCTAATCCGATAAATCCCAAGCGCGTAGATGAAGATGGTAATCCTACTCCTCTACTAACTTCTGAAATGCATGACCAGGTGCGTGATTCAGGCTCATTGGCAGCGGGACAGGAGATTCTCAGGGAAGATAACGAGCGACAGGCAGCGCTGGCTAAAGCCTTGACTAATATGCTGGATAAGCGGTTGGTGTATATTCTGCTGGTTCTGGCTGCCTGTGGTGGTCTCGGTGCTGCTGTTTTCGCTTTCCAAGCATTTCAAGCGGTAACTGGAGGTTAATATGGCTGTTAAAAAAGACATAAAAAAGACTGGTAGAGGGGCAGCACCCAGAGAGGTGTCCAAAGAGATACCCAAAATGGTATCCAAAGAGGTGGCTATCAGCGGAGATGGTCATAAAGGAATGACTCTGGGTCATAAGGGCAAAGTATCACCTGTTGAGACACATACAGGAGGCACAGAAGAACTGAAGGACAAACCATACTATTCCGATGAAGTTGCTTTGAGAATGGTCAACCTGCTGTATGATCCGCTTGCTACTGATTTGATGGAGCAGGCCGGTATGAGTGCCGATGAAGCACATCTATTGAGTCTGACCAGAATAAACAACTCGAAGGAAGCATGGTATTGGGCACAACAGATAGCCAAGCGGGCTATGTTTAACAAGTATGCCAAGGGGCACAAGACTACATGGTCGGCAGACCGTATCCAAATGACAGCATTTCTGCTTATGAGACGTAGTATCCCCGGCAGTTGTGGTCCCGGGTTTATGCTGGGTGTGGGATTGGCACAGGAGCAGAATATTGTCAAGGCTGAAGAGGCAGGAGAGGAGAGTGAATGGTAGATGAGGATATGGAGATGGTTAGTTGATGGCATAAGGTGTGATATAGCAGCAGATAGAGTGCTATTCAAGTCCAAGTGGGGCAGATGGCTATTCTGGTTAGTTTCGTGCTTGAGTGGAATAGGTGTCATAGCGGTTTTGGTATTGATTGTGCCATCCACTATGTTCATTATTTTTGTTGCTAGTATTTTATGCTTACTAGTTATACTGAATATATGGTGTAGCAGAGCAATCAAGTATATCAGTAATGCCGAATCAGCTAAAAGTATACCACAAGGTATGTTAAAAAGTATGTTGGAGAATAAGTAATTGGTAGTGGCAACAGGTGGTATGGAGACCATAAGGGGAGAGCCCCTAATCTACACAGAAGGCATCTATAGCGTAGAATTCAATGCTGGTCTACAAGACTGGGAGATGGAGGATGCCGAGCGAATTATCCGATGGCTGAAGGGTAGTGGTCCCTTCTTTGGGATAGCGGGTATAATGCTGGTATCTGGTCCGCCGAGACAAGGCAAGGGAATATTCAGCAACGTACTTGCGTGGAAAATCAAGAGATACTTTAAGAACAAGCATATTCTACGGGATGACCATCCTACTCCATTGTTCGGGGAGTATACACTATTCAACGAGGATACCCTGATGGCAGATGTAGCCGATATGTCTGAGATAGCTGAGTCTGATGTACCACGAGAAGCCAGGAAAGCCAAGGATAAAGTCAAACTACAGCAGGCTATGGATAAATGGAAATCAGAACGTGGAGAGATATTATTGCAGGATTCTGTAATGCTGAAAGATGAGTTCTGGAAAGATATGAATAAGCGCCGTCCAATGAATCCTATGAATCTAACCTTGGGTGGTCTGATAAAAATGTGGGGTCATCTTGATATGCTACTGGTGGGAATAATACAGAGTTATAGGGATTTGGATAGGTTTACTTGCTTGCCGTGGGTTTCCCATCATGCCAAATGTACATGGTGTGCTGACATCAAAGACACTGTAGAAGTCAATTTATATCATGTACAGTGGAGTGATGGTAGACAGAAATTGATACCTACCAGCAGAAGACCAGTACGGATATGGATTGACGGAGGCAGACCGAGAGAGGAACTGGGAGGGGCACGTTTCTACGACCTATTTAAATCTAAGTCCTCACCCAATCTGAAATCACTAATAGGGCGTGGATCGTTGACGGAGCATAGATGATGGTAACCATTATATTGAAACCAGCTGACACAGCCAATGATGCCTTGGGCACCAAGAAATGCAGCAAATGCAGTATAGTGTTGCCCCTGTCTGCATTTGACTTGAGGTCGCCTTACTACTTCAGGCGGCACCATCCGAAAACAGATAGCACCTGTTACAATAGCCGTTGCCACTCCTGCTCTCTGGAGAGGTATAGACAGTATAACAGGGAACATAAAGAACAAGGTAGAAATCACAACAGAGAGTACCGTTCTAAAAACAGTAAATGGTTTAAAGAGTACCAACGTCGGTATAATAAGGAGTATCGGCAAAGGAATATTGAGCGATTGCAGGAACAGATGTCAAAGTATTATCTGCAAAATAAAGAGAGACTAAAAGAATACCGAGCTGGGTACTATCTAATCCATAGTGGTCGTGTAAAGATACACCACCACTTGCGTGGCATTGAGATAAAAACTAGGGTACTCACGCACTATGGAGATAACAAGCTAGCTTGTGTATTGTGTAATGAGAACAATTTAGCGGCTTTGACAATCGACCATATCAATGGAGGGGGTACACAGGAGAGAACTCGCTTGAGACTAGGCGGATACCCATTCCACCGTTGGTTAGAGAGGTGCGGATATCCCAGTGGGTATCGAACGTTATGTGCTAACTGTCAGTTCATTGAACGCCAAAGGAATTCTTGTCCAAAAAGACCGTCTAGCGCACGCGGCAGAAATATAGTAAAGACTAGGGTACTAGCGCACTATGGTGGTGGTAAATGTGCATGTGTGGTCTGTGGTAACAGCACTCTAGCGTGTCTGTCTATCCACCATATAGATGGAGGAGGCACTGCACATAGACGGGAGTCAAAACTGTATTCACATCAATTTCGTATGTGGCTGGAGAGTAATGGTTATCCTAAAGGATACCAGACTCTGTGTATGAATTGCCAGTATGTCAAAGCATATGGTGGAAGTATTTTACCGGTAGACTAGTAAGAGTGCACCTAATCTGAAATCATTAGGGAGGGCAGAACAACATGGGAATCATGGACAGCATCGACAAAATAGTGAAGGGTGGGAACAGACGACCTAGAAAAACACCGATAGCGGTGCTGACACCACTGGGTCAGAAGAGACTGGAAAGTCCTGGGGTACCAGAATACGAGTGGCGTGTTCTCAATCACTTGAGTCCGAATGAGTCTGGTCCCAGTAGTGCTAGAGACATAGCAAGTGGGACTGGTATACCAGAGTATAAGGTAAAGGCTCTTTGTAAATCACTTGATGCGGACGGATATATAAAGCGAGCTGGAACGGAAGGGTAGTATTTCATGAAGAAACGATTATTGAGTATAGCAGTCTTACTGGCACTACTATCTACTATGCTATCCCCAATAGTGTCAGTGTTAGCCCAAGACTGGCAAATAGACACTGATACAAACACCGTATTTGTGGACGATGCTAATGCCTATCTGTCCGCTACTCCTGCCACACGCAATGGGTCTGGTTGGGTAGAGTTTGAACTTATCAGTAAGACTTATGAAGGTGAGATTGATGTGGTATGGGGATTTGATGAGAGTGTAGGTGTTCAACCCAGTAGACCTCAAGTATGGGCTGATAATGTAGCACACGAGATGGAGCGGTGGATTGATGTTGAGAAGTCGGGGGAAGTGACACTTGACGGTATAACTGACTACGAGATGCTGGTTGTAGGCAGTCTAGAACCCGATATCGGCAACTCTAATAACACGAAACTGATAAGGGTCAATGGTCAGCGTAATGATATTGATGAAGGCTCTGTAGTAGATTACTCCACAGTGATAGCCTTCAACACATATACCCAAAATAGTGCTACTTCAGCCACATTTTATTACAACTATACAGCCAATGAGAAAGAATATTATACTGAATACTACCCCGATTACAGGGACATTAGCGCGAGCATATTCAACAAGGTAGACCACGAATATCTCGGCATGGATACCTGGTATGTGAAGAGAGGACTATCTGTTCAGAAGGGTATCACTTACAAATTACGGTTATGGGTTGATATACCGTTCGCTGGACTGGACAAATTCACCACCAAGTATTGTTGGGGAGCAAAGCCTAATAATGAGACTATACAAGAGGCTAAGGATAGTGGTCATCTTTATCTACTTGACCCGTGGTTGGGTGACGGCTGGGATCAAAGAATAGCATTTGTAGCCGACCACGATGACATTGATGCCGATTTGGTCAATTTCCCAGTGATGGTAAGATTGAGTGCTGTGGCTGGTATCACTGGTGCTGATGTCACTGCTGTCTTTGACGAACTACTCCTTGATGCTAACAGACATAAGATTGCTATAACGACGGATGATGAAGTAACTGAGTGTCCTGTTGAAACATCTTACTGGGATGATGCCAGCGAAGTTGCTAATCTATTCTTTCTGGCTCCTGCTTTATCCTCTACCGTTGATACTACTTTTTATCTGTATTATGACATAGACCACGCCAATAACCCTAATGTAGGAGACCCTAATACAGCCATTGCCGAAACTGTGTGGGCTAATGGTGAGGTATTCACCAGTCATATGTGGGATGACCCTGATAATCAACATATTAGGGATAGTACTAGTTATGACAATGACGGCACAAAGGGAGCAGCAGGTGGCCCAGCAGAGGCTGCTCCTGTAGTAATGGGTGGTAATCAAAGGTTTGATGGCAATGACTATATCAATGAGGATGTTGCTCTTAATGACCTGGCAGCCACTACTAAGGGTACATGGATGACATGGATTAAGTTGGATGATTCGACTCCAACTGTAGGCCCTTTTATCATAGCATTTGGCGATACTAATGCTGGTGAATATATTTCGATGGTTATCAATTCTGCGGGGTTAGGTAGGGGAGATGTGGGTGTAGCTGGGGTAAGGCAGTGGGCATTTAACACCAATGCAGTAATAGGCGCAGACGGAATATACTTACACATGGCATTAATCCAAAATGGTGTTGCACCCATAATGGTAATTAACGGTGTTGCCGTTGCAATAACATTTACAGATTCCACAGATACAACAGTTTGGTTTGCAGGCTGTCCCAATTTAGACAATGGTAGAATAGGCTGCCGTAATTTTTCTGGTGTAGGCAATGGTCTTTTCATTGATGAAGGCAACACAGCCTTGACCAAAATCATAAATACCAATCTGACAGTGCCTTGGATTGCTGCAACCTATGAAAGTGAAATAGACAACCTGCTGACATTCGGTGCTGAAGAACTAGTAGTCACACCAACAGTAGTGACCACTGATGCAGATGTAACATCTCCTGTAGATATGACAGCAACCCTAAATGGCAGCATAACAGCAACAGGTGGAGCAAATTGTATTGAGCGAGGCTTCGTGTGGGACACAGCAACTCACGCAAATCCTGGTAATGTGGCTCCACCAGCCACTTATGCTGACTCTTGGACAGAGGCAGGTAGTTTTGGTGTGGCTGCCTTCACATATTTGGCAACAGGACTGACAGAACTCAACACATACTATTACAGGGCTTATGCCAGAGGCTCTAACGGACTATTCGTCTATGGCAACGAGCTAACATTCTTTATTGGTGAAGAGGATGCCGTATATTTAGAGTTCAGACCTGACCTTGATGAAACCAAGATAAGAGGTCAGGCTGGCATACCCACAGACGCAATAGTAGGCAATTTCAATGGTTATAGTCTGCCCATTTATGCCCAAGACAATGAGCAACTGGAGTTCACATTCTGTATCCCTAATAGATGGAATGGAGAAAGTCAAATACTTGTCCATGTCGATTATTGTTTATCAGTGGGTAATGAAGCAGACAGGTCTAATATGTGGGGATTGATTTGGGATTACGCAACACCAAACGAGGATGTGATACCTGCTCTACCAGGTTATGAATCAAATTATCAGAGATACATTTATAGCAATAACCAGTATGAGTTTTATCAGGACTGGTTTATCCTGGACTACGATGTCAGACCCCTTGACCCTATAGAGCCTGATGATATATTAACCTTAAAGTTGCGGAGAGAAACGGTAGCACCAAAGGAGACGGATGCGAATGAGCTAATAGTGTTTGCTATGGACATTCTGGTTGCTAGGGGAGACTTTATGGCAGACCCAGAAGGTAATGTCTATAACTGGGTACTGACTTGGATTACAAACTGGATAGATGATGGAACACTGATAGGAGGTGTGAGTATGTATTTCTTGGCATTATTGTTCGCCGCTATTCTTTTAATGGTAGTGGCAAAATACACGGGGTGGTCGGCATTATTATTCTTTGCTGCCTGCTTCTGGATGGTGACTGGGCTATATGCCCGTGCCCTCTCAACTGCTGATTGGGACATCTGGTATGCCATATTCCTCGTGTCCTGCTTTGGCGGAGTGCTATTCTGTGTCCTGCTGGCAACGGTATTCCGAACCAGACCACCAGGCGAGGGCAAACACGATGACATTCAACTGAGCCAGGTGGAGAGGACTGAAAAGGAAAATGATGACCTTTGGGAACAGACCAGAGTACCAAGAGTGGGTCGTAGACGCAGTAAACGGAAGGAGGACTAGTTATGTCAAGTCATATACGAGGGACTATCAAATTCGTAGAGGGGGTAGAGAACTTCTTGGTAAACTGCATGGGCTGGTTTATACTGGTTCACGATGGCAGTCAGTCCACAGAAGAGAAATATGGAGAGCCTTCATTCTTTACCAAAGTATACCGAATGCGGCTACCTGATGGGGTAGTGGTACACACATGGGTCAAGTTCCTCTACAACTACAGAGACAACTGGGCTGACTTCACTGTTTCCTGGAGAGACCCTATCGGGGAACAAGCAACTGCTAAAGAGATTGCCAGTCGTAGATTGGTTCGCGCAATGAAGTCTACACAGGAAATACAGGAGACACAAGATATACAGGGGATACAAGAGGCACAGGAGATACAGGAAGCTGAACTACGGAGGGATGCTAATGGGTAGACGTGATAGAGAACGGGTAGAACGGATACTGAATGGCGAAGAGCAGCCAGCACGGAATATAAGGGAGCTAGTGTCAGAGAAAGTTGCATCTAAAGTGGAGAGTGTGACCAAGAAGATGCTGGAAAACACAGTAGGCAGGAAATGGTCTACGATGGATTTGCCGAGACAGGTAAAGGTAGCCAAGAAGTTGCTGAGAGCTGCTGGTATGGTAAATTTCCGTGCCGATTTCCTTAAGAACTTTCCCGATGACTTGTGGGGCAAGAAGAAGCAGGGTATGACTAATGAAGAGATTATGGAGTTCTACTGGGGATGTACGGAATTCGTAGAGTTTTGGGGGATGATGGATTTGAATAAAGACCATTTGGAAGTATTGATTGCTGAAGGGTAAAATTGCTGAAGGATAAAATTGTTGAAGGATAAGATAAGGATGAATAAAGTCACCATTATCGCCCCCACATACAATGAAGCTGACAATATACTGGAACTGGCAAAGGGAATACGAGAAGCAGTACCCGGTGCCAGTATTCTTATAGTAGATGATAACTCTCCCGATGGCACAGCCAAAGTAGCAATAAAGGCTGGTTGTAATGTAATCGTCAGAAGGCAAGATAAAGGCCTGGCTCCATCTGTCATCTGTGGTATTGGAAGCATAACTGACCCTGACACCATAGTAGTGATAATGGATGCAGACCTGAGCCACGACCCTCACGATATCCCACGGCTACTACAGGCTATTGATATGGGCTATGATTTGGTTATCGGTAGTCGCTTTGTGCCGGGTGGGTCTACTCCGGACTGGTCTCCTCGGCGTCGTAGGTTATCCCGCATCGGCACTACTATGATGGGGTTATTTACCGACATTAAGGATATGAATTCTGGTTTTATGGCATTCCGTCGCAATATCATTGATGCTCAAGAAATGCTCCCTGATAGTTGGAAAGTGTTATTCGAGTTGTATTCTAGAGGTAGATGGAAGCGGTGGACGGAAGTGCCTATAACATTCCGAGACCGATATGCTGGTTATAGCAAGTTCAATACTAGAGAGATGCTAAAGGGTATATGGCACTTCACCAAATTGCTGACACACCCCGTCCGAGGGGGTATTGTTGAGGACTGAGGAGTATTATTGAGTACTGAGAGGACTGAGTGAAGACAGATGACCACGTTCCCCAGAAAACTGCTTGACCGATGGGATGCACTATCCTATATGTGGTCTTCGGGTGGTATCTCGTTCCGTCTCCTGCTTGTGCTGGGTATTATACTGACAAGTGTTGCTGCCTTGACAGGTGTGCCGTCTACTGAACTGGTATTACTGGTGCTTGTGTTGCTTCTGTGTGCTGGTCTTGAGATAGGCAATACTGTGCTTGAGATCTTATTAGATATCTTTAGACCATACCACGACCCACGCATCAAGCGCCTGAAGGACTTGACAGGGACTTTGCCAGCACTGGTGGCTGTTGCCTATATGCTTTTATGGTCTTATTTTGTGTTCGGAGGATAGATGCCGAGCAATAGAAACTAAAATAGTAGTTATGAATACTAACTAATATACTAGGAGGCTACAAAGATGAATATGGAAGAAGCAATGTTATCCTATGCTCCAGAGCTTGCGAATGATTACAAAGTATTTACCAAACGAACCTTCAAGTCTATGCAAGATGATCTTGGTCCCACATTGAAGGATGTCCGTAGTGATAGGAGATGGGCTAGAATATTCTTAAATGAACTACGTAACAATATTAAGAAGGAAAGGCATTCATACGTACCTTCAGAATCTGCTGAAATACCTTATATAGTTGACGAAGAGGCACTTGAAAAAAATGCTAAGACCTACGGTGACCGGATGGCATTGAACTGGTTTGACAAGTTGCAGTCCAAGATTGGTGTGCTAGAGAAGGTCGATGTTTCTCCTCCGTCCTCTAGTGGAGATATTGTGGTAACAGGCAGTCATGCCGAAAATACCGTCCGCGTTAACCAGCATCGGATTCTCAATATCTCATCACAAGGTACATTGTTCCACCAGTTTCCTGCTCTAATATATGTGAATGGTAAGTTCATGAGTGAAGCAGACTACAAGAGACTGGTGCGTGGCTGGGGAGTAAAGGATATTGTTAGAGTTGCCAGCAAACCAAAGAGGCAGCCTATTGATCCTGACACGCGACCAAAGCGATACAAGTTCGAGTTCAAGATAGACCGACCAGTACATTATCCTAACCGACCCAATCCTGTTATCGGTGAAATAGACCATGATGATGCTAAAGGGATGTCTGAGGAGGAAGCATGGAGCAAGATATATAAGCGGATGTCTAAGGACATGCTACCACCAATGAATTACTACACGCGTATATATGATCCCAAAGTAATAGCCATCTACTCTTGGAACGACAGACCTATATGGAGAGCCACGTCAGGACAGCCTAAACCCAAAACTACCAAGTATGTTATGTCAGGAAAGAGCAGCAGCAAGTCTCATAAAGTTACTACACCTACAGCAGGTCTGTACGGAAGTGTAGACTAGTATACTCAGGTAGAAGGAGATAGATGATAGGTATCAGGAAGTTCATAAAATTCACAATCGTCGGATGCTCGGGATTTGTTATCCATATGGGTGTCCTTTATGGACTTACTGAACTACTACATTTATGGTATATCCTGTCTGCCGGTATAGCATTATTGACTGCCGCTACCAGCAATTATCTTCTCAACCATCACTGGACATTCCGAGAACAACAGGACTTTAATCCCAATATGTTCAGGGGATGGCTACGCTATATGGCTACTATAGGATTAGCTGAAGCCTTATATCTGGTTCTGTTGGCAACACTGACGGAGACACTGGGTCTATGGTATATGGCTAGTGCTGCAGTGGCTATAGCACTTACATCACTGATAAGATTTTTCTCCCTATCCAAATGGGTCTGGGGTGATTTCCGTATCAAGGTAGGCAAATGGCTAAGAGTTTGAAGAGATATATCCCATTAGTAGTATTCATTACCTCGTTCTTATATTATCTTATACTATGTGCCAAGGAATATACGTGGCTGTTTGCCAGCGGCGATAGCGGAGATTGGTTGGCAGCAAGTGCTTGGTGGATGGTTCCTCAGCCACCAGGCAGCCCCCTATTTATCTGTATGGGGCATCTGGTTAATCTTCTACCCGGGCGACTGGACACCAATCTGACTGTCCTGTTATCTGTTATCCCCGCTGCAATTGCTGTAATGCTGGTCTACCTTATAGTGGTAAATAGGACAGGTAAAATATTGCCAGGGATAGCAGCCTCAACAATCCTGCTCGGGTCAGCTGTGCTCCTCAGCCAAGCCACTGTCTTGGAGCAATACTCATCAGCAACTATGTTTATGGTACTGGGGATATACTTCTACAGCCGTGGCAATAGGAAAATGACGGCATTGAGTTTGGGTCTTGGGACAGCAACACACGCCTTTATTGGTGGAATAGCCATACTGTGGCTGGTGTTGCATGCAAGAGAGTGGAGACTATGGATAAAGCCTGGCATAATATACATTATAAGTGGTATTCTGCCCTACACGTTCATTCTATGGCTCCTGTCTACCGATGCACCACGACTACTGGCTGGCGGTCTGTCATTTGATTCTCTCCAGATGTATATAGGTAATGCTGGTGTCATAGGCTCTCTTGCTGCCACTGAAGCTCCACAAAGGTTGTTGCTCATGGGTCAGTTTTTACTGGTATCGTTCGGGCTGTCTCTGGTGGCTGTATTCGTTCTCATACGGCAGGAAAGAAGTACCATATTCACTAGAATACTGATTATGATTACTGTACTCAGTTTATGGTATGTGGCTACCTGTATGGATTCTACCTCGTGGGTATTCCTCATATGGGGAGCTCCTGCTATAGCCCTGATGGCTGGTCTGGGTTTGGCTAAGATGAATAAAGTACATCAGGGAACAATACTGGTGGGGGCTGTAGTATTAGTACTGGCTAATGGGTTCCTGCTCAATGCTGACAAACTCAATGATGCTGAACCGATGGCTAGAGAGTACTATCAGTCAATACAAGCACTGCCTGACGACAGGATAGCCATAGTGTCTGATAGAGTGGGATGGGAAGCCTTGGGAATATTCTATGCCATGAGCCAGGGAAAAGATATAATACCCATAATCTATGGCGAGATACCTACGAGCGATTCATACCTGTTTTATGCTGAATGGTTGAGAGATGAGTATGGAATAGAAGGGGGCAGTGCCAGGGAACAGGTTGCATTTCTGCTCAACAAGGGAGTAGCGGTATATACACAGACAACCAGGCTGGATACACCCAGAGCAGCATCGTGGGAGACGCGGTTTGAACTGGAGGATATTGATAACAGGCTATTTGACAGGATTATAGGAGTTGGAAGTGCAGAATAACAAGAATAGTAGCAGGAAGAGATATTGGTATCCAGTGGCATACATCGCTATTGTCATAGCAGTTCTGTTATCCTATTCCTCAGTCCGTGAAACAATGATTTTACAGCAGACATGGCTCACTTTGGTCAAGTCCAATATAACACTGAATTTCGTTCTATTCCTGTTTCTGTACGGTATATTCTGTGACCGACTGACCAAGAAGATGAGCTGTAGAAAGGGATGGATAATATGGGGAATAGGTTTGATGGTGCTTATATTCTTCTTCCGTTTCGTAGGTGGATTTGAGACTATTTTAGGGTAAGTTTTATAAAGGGTATATTTTAGAGTGGAGAGTAAACTATAATGGCTACCAACAAGGCAGAGAAGCTACAGCACAATAACAAGATACTCGGACTGACTATCGGTATCGGTATGGTGTTATTTGCTATTCACAGTCCTACACAGCCATTTCTTCAACTGATATTCCTTCCAGCCTTGGGTATGATACTGATTGTGGCTGGAACAGGGTTTGCTCTTATGCTCAACTGGGGACAACTCAAACTGGGACCCAAGATAGAATATATTCCTCTAGCACTATTAGCATTATCTATTGCCATATCTGGTATAGTCAATGCTATCAGTCTGGCTAATGGAGTGGCAATGGTATTGTTCGGTGGTATCCTGTTTGGGCTATACCTTATATCCAGAACCATTGGTAAGGTAATATTTGCTCCGTTTCTGATAGCCGTAATCATAGAAGCGGTAAGTTGTATCGTATATGGTGTATGGATAACCCCAGGACAGAAGCTGGGAGGACTGGTAAGTACATCCAATTATGCCATGGCTGCCACATTCCTGGTATTTGGTGCCGTTATAGCCGTCTGCCTCAAGAAGTGGGTGATACCGATAATACTGATAACTCTGGTCGGGCTGTTCTTTACTGGTGCTCCTGAAGCTGTATTTGTAGTAGGTGTTCTCGGTATTGCGGTGCTGGTGAGAAGAGACTGGAACAGGAGGTTATGGATAGCCGCTGGGGTAGTTGTGATAGCATGCATATTATGGTTTATGCTTGGTAGTGGTAGTCAGTTGTATACATATCTAGTATGGGCAGTCCAATCATCAGTAGGAATGGATGTACCATTATATGCGTCATGGGTAGAACTTAATCCAATATCAGGAAGGTGGATTTACATAGTCGAGACAGTGAGAAACTTGGCACCATTCGGACACGGCTATACTCTTGGTGCATTTACTAACGAGACGGTTCACAATGTGCCTATGGTGATAGTTGACCAGATAGGTATTAGTGGGGCAGTGGCATGGACATTTGCTGTGGTTTGTTTCCTGATAAGAACTAAATGGAAGTATGCTTTTGTGGCTGTGCTGGCTCTATCGGTGTTTGACCACGCTGTTTGGACACAAGTTGCACCGTGGTTTTGGTGTTTATGTGGAGTTGCATCTACCAGTGATATCAAGAGCGATTTGATATTCAGAAAGGACAAACTTAGAAAGGAGAAGACTATTGGGGATTAAGAGAGTAAGTAAGAAACTAGTTCCAGCACTACAAGACGCAGATGCTGCGATACTGGTGGTCAACGCCACCGACCCACAGTTTGCTACGCTGTCAGTATTCTATAGTGCTATCAGCAATATATCATTTTTTACAGTGCTGAATAAGTGTGACAGGATACCGAGACCAAGCATCAGACCGCTTATTACAGATTTGATGGGAGAAGTGATACCCACTTCTACTAAGACAGGTAGGGGAATAGCGGAGATAAAATACAGACTATCCAATTGGAGACCTAATAGCCATATTCTCGTCTTGGGAATTTTTAACTCTGGCAAGACCAGCCTCATAAATGCACTTACTGGGGATATGGCACCAGTCGGGGATATACCAGGTACCACCCTTGAAATAACTCCCCATAAATATGGTAGCCAGACATTGCTAGATACTGTAGGACAGGTCATAGATATTAGTAAGCCTCTAATGGTATCCATTGACCTTGCTGGTTATGATACCGTGGAGAGCAAAATCAGACGGTGCCTTGCCGTTGATGCAGATGCAATAACGAGGTCTGTAGAGAGTTCACTGCCGGGTCTTATGTCAGCTGTCAATGCCATTATTGACTGTGTTGGCAGAGGTGGCAAGCTGGTAGTGTCTGGTGCTGGAGCATCAGCTCTGGTAGCAATGGAGATAGCAGGGCAGGCACAAGAGACGGGGATACCAGTGCTGTGCTTTACCAATAACTTCTCAACCTGTCAGCCTGTTAGCTTTGCGAAAGGGGCTTTGGAGGATGAACTGGCTATGGCTGAGTATGCTGGTAGAGCCGTGAATGCTTCTGATTGTGTGCTGTGTGTTAGTGCCAGTGGAGGGACTGGATTTGTGTATCGGTTGTTGGAACTGGCAAAGGAGAAGGGTGCTATCACTATAGCAATTACCGAGAATAGTGATACACCACTTGGTCATGCTGCTGATATTGTTATCAAGAGCGAAGGTAAGCCAGAGGGACCGTCAAGTAGCCCTTGTCAGACGGCTCACCTGGCTATAGGGCACGCTCTGATGGTGACCGTGGCTGATGTGAGGGGAGTGGATGCAGAGCAGGCTATCAGATATATGCTGCCTGAGTTGTGTCTAAACAAGAAGATGGGGATAAAATGACTGAAGATGAAATAAGGCTAGACGAAAGGCAAAGGATACAGAAATATATTGACGAGAATAATATCTACCAAGTTGAGTTTGGGCATTATGAGCCACCGTTAATGATGAAATGGATACCACTAAAAACTAATAGAATAAATTTAGAGGAGGTTTCAAAATGAATACGATAGCTGTAGTTGAGAAGCAACAGGCGGATTTAGTATTTAGTGAGCAGGAAACAGAACTGGATGCAACTGTTCTAGGTGAAAGGCAACTAAATCCCAATATGCTGAAGAGTGCAGGATTTAGTTTGTTTGTCAAACCAGAGTTTGCCTTACAGTTCAAGTATACCGCAGCCATCTATAATCTAGCACAGAACCTTTTTGATGCATATCCAACCAGGCATTTGGTGGTAGATGCTATTGAAGACCCTAAAAGTCCTTGGGGGCATAAATTTACGAAGGGAGGTATGACATCTCCTCGCTTGTATAAAGGGAAGTTGCCTCTGTGGGTTGTGAATAAAGTAAGGCTTGCAGTTGGTATGGGAGTAAGAGATATAACCATCCATTCTAACAACAAAGAGATTGAGAAAGATATCGTTACAGTTGACCCTGCTATAGTGGGATGGGTAGGATTCTCACCACTCTTTGACTGGTTGGTGAAAAATAAAGGTAAAATGCCTCGCTGGTATTATTCCGCAAAAACAATCCAACCTAAAAATCCGTTTGGCTTTATAATTGCTATATTTGGCGGTGGTGATATTATTTAAGGTAATGAAGTAGAAAGCGATACCGAACTAATCAACCAATAGGAGAAGCAGTAATGAAAGTAGTAGCCGTAATACCCTGCTATAATGAGGAACAATTCATAGGTGATATAGTAACCAGAACCAGACAGTATGTGAGCAAGGTTATCGTTGCCAATGATGGCTCTACTGACAGGACAGCACTACTGGCACAAGAGGCAGGGGCTGTGGTAGTACATAATGTGTCTCGTCAGGGGTTTGGCAGTAGTGTGATATTAGGGCTTGATGCTGCTCTCCGTGATTACAATCCAGATATAATAGTAACTCTTGATGGGGACGGACAACATAACCCTGATGAGATACCGCTAGTGGTTGAGCCAATTGACAAAGGAGAAGCAGATTTGGTGATAGGCTCACGGTTTATAGGGGACTACAGCATAAAGAGATACAGGAAATTTGGCATAGGTGTAATCACTCTGATATACAATATATGGTCGGGGCATCATCACATAAAGGATTCACAGAGTTGCTTGAGAGCCTACAGTCGAGAATTACTGGATAATATTATCTTTATAGAGAATGGCTTTGGGTTCAGCACTGAGATACTGATTAAGGCTAGAGCAAAGGGATACAGAATTAAGGAAGTACCGATTAGTTGTATTTATCATGAAGAGTTTGGAATGAACTCTACCATGAACCCCGTCAAGCATGGACTAGATGTAGCTTGGCGTACATTCGTATGGAGATGGAAGTTAAGAAACGGAGGTAAACGATGCTCGCTATAGAGACTTTATTATTCTTCCTGGTCACGCTACTACCAGGATTTGCTATGATACGACTGTTGCGAAGTAGCAACACACATCCACTCAATGCCCTGCTCTATGCTATGGGTCTCGGACTGTTATTCAATATACTGGTAGGTTTCGTGGCTAATTTTACCTTCGGATTTGGTATGCTGTCTGTGGTTGCTGTCTATGTCGTTCTGCTTGCTATTGTAGGGATACTCAGCTACCAATTTGGGGTAGGGATAGCAGTAGATTGGAAAAAGATAAACTGGAAGTCAGCCGCGGTTCTTATACCAGTGGGAATATACCTTTTGTCTTGTGCCCTGCAACTACAGACCAGTTTAGTGTCCCCCAACCTGATAGGCAGTGATATTCATCTTGAGTACCGTCTAGCAACTATGACTTTGGAACAGGGTTATTGGGATCCGATGTTTACTGGGTCTGGCATGAATACCTGTCTAGGTATAGTGCTACTAATACCAGTATACTCACTGCTAACTGGAATGGAGGTGTTGTGGATATTCAAGCTACTCTCCCCGCTGGTATTCGCCTTCTTGCCTCTGGCTTTATACAGAATATTCAAGATACAGTTCGGCACCACAGTGTCAGTATTGGCAGTGCTGTTCTTTATCACTATGCCTATGTTCACGATGGATATGGTGCAATTGATACGGCAACAACAATCAGAGCTGTTTTTTGTGCTGGTGGTATTGCTCCTATTAGATGATAGCATGACTGCTTTCCATAAATCGGTACTGGGTACCGTATTTGGTGTGGGAGTAATAGTAACCCATTATGGTCTCTCTGTCGGATATGTAGGGTATATGGTGGGAGTATCAATAGTGACGGTGTTGCTGGTTGTTCTGTGGAGAAATAGGCATGAGATAGAAGACACTCTAAAGCCAAAACTACCTAGATTAGCACTAGCAGTGATAGCAGTAATGGCACTCTGTGCCTATGTGGGATACTACAGTTGGGTAGCCCAAGGTGTGGGAATGTCCGCTGCTAGAGTACCAATAGATGTGGCAAGAATAACAGTGCTGAAGACAATGTATGGCATCACTGGTATTGCCACTACTGATTTAGGTGTACCGATAAAGCGAACGGAAGAGAAGCCAACACCATCTCTGGTGTCTGCTCCAGCTCCCACTCCAACTCTAGCACCAGCACCAGCACCAAAACCAAAACCAGCACTAGAACCAACACCAACACCGATATCCGTGGATGATAAACCAGCACCTATTACGTCGGTGTTGCCTCTTGTGCCAGAACTAACACCAGCACCAATGACAGTACTAGAGCCAGAGCCAGTACTAGAGCCAGAGCCAGTACTAGAGCCAGTACCGAAGGAACCGACATTTACTGAAAAGTTCCTTGAGCAGTTCCCATTCTTGAACCCTATTAGCAGAGAACCTATAATGCAGACTGCTATAGGACTGGATTTTGCCAGATCTACAGTTCTGGGCAAAATATGGAGAGTACTACAGTACCTGGTACAGTTGTGCCTGATAGTGGGGTTCTTCCACCTGTTGTGGAGACCGGGTAGTAAAATCAGGCTGGAATATGTGTCCTTCGTCATCACCAGCTTCTTCGTTGTAGCAGGTCTATATCTATTATCCACTAGATCCTATGGACTGGGATCTATACGAGTCTGGCAGATCTCGCTACTATTCATGTCCCCACTGTTCGTAATTGGTGCTGGTGTACTCGGTAGGGGGATAGCTAAGCTGCTTAGATTGAGAGCAAGTGCTACCAAACTGGTTATAGTTAGTGTTCTCATACTACTGGTACCTTACTGTGTATTCAATTTAGGGATACCATTTGAGCTGGATAAACGTGAACCCACAGGGCATATCGATATACCGTACTCGATTGCATTAAGTAGTCATAGAGTAGATATTGCATCAGTGTTCGACGAAGAGGATGTTGAGGCTGCAGATTGGCTCAATGACCAACTTGCTGAATTCATTAATCCCCCGACAGTATATACTGATTCACATGGGGGCAGACTGCTACTTCAGCGCTTTGATGTTGTTGACCCAACTGGTGTCTATAGGGATATGAACATAGAGGACAAGTACGCAAGAAGGAGATATGGTATTTTGAGCATAATAAGAAGCCAGGATGCGGGCTATATTTTCCTGCGTAAGTGGAATGTGGATAATAATGCCCTGACGGGACAGGCTGAATATGCTACCAGGATAAGCTATAGCATTGATGATTACGAGATACTGAAGAAGAAGATAGAGAGCGGCACGGTTGTTTTTGATAATGGAGCTCGGGTGATACGGGTAGAGGGGTGGTAATAATGGTTTTTGGGGTTGTCTCGCTGAATTCATTTTTTTTTGCTTTGGCCACTTGGTAGAAGTAATAATAAAAATGTGACCTTCTTTTAGCTTTTAGTTGCCTACTATTTTTCAGGGCACTATGATACCAGTTAAGGGAAAAACTGTCAGGAGCGATTCTATGTGTATGATATTCAAGGAATCGGTATGGAGCTTTCTCTGGGGAAAGGTGGTTTCGGTGCTAGGTCTGCTGGGAATCGTTCAAACCATCGCGAGTCTACTTGAGCCTAGCTATGTTATCACTATTGCGAACGTAGTCAGGATTGATTACAGAGTATGGTTCGTACTCACTATACTTTTAGCAACTGGAGTCATTTTACGCGTCCTTTATGTTGCGAATAAGTATAAGTGTCTGCTAGAAGTTGAAGATAGCATCGTTATTGTATATAGTGAGAGCTATTATCCTGCTTGTAGACAGGAGCAGGATAATAGCGAAGAAATAATTAGGGTAGGTATCAGAGTGATAGGACGAGAGGCGGCGGAAAACTTGGAAGTGTTTCCTTCTCTGTTTTATCCCGTACCTAGGATAAAGCAGTACAAGTACAGAAGGACTAACCGTTTTGCCCTAAGTCCAATGTTTCCTGATATGCTACTGAGACCAGTAAATCCAGGTAGGAACCCTACGTGTTTTGTGAATCTGCTCAAGCACAAGTTAGGAACTCGTGAAGTGGCTTTCTGTTATAGAGATTGCCCAACTGAGTATATGAGCCTTAACATAGGCAAATACGAACTAGACGTCACAGCGAGAGATAAAAATAAACAATTTGGTTTCAGAATGCTGTTGGTCTCGTTTGATATTAGTAATAATCTTATAGTGGAGGCAGTTAAGAAGGAGAACGAAGTATGAAATATAGATACCGCCAGTCCAAGCATATGAGAAAATACAACTAGCAACTAAGATATAATAGAGACAAAAGTAACTGCCACCTTGACAAGCAAGCAAAGATGTGGTATGCTGTAATAGTTACCAAATACAACGCCAAATATAATGCCAAATATAACAATGGAGGAGCAACTATGACAACAATTATGACAACTATTAGGAGTATACTCAGAAAAGGAGCTATAAGATGGCTCCTGATAACAATGCTGCTATTGACCCTGACGGCAGGCGGTGTATGGGCATACAAAGCCCTGACCGCAACAGGAGACATCACTATCACAGAATGTTTGAGCTTTGTTGGAGACAGCACATTCACGGTGAACCTGTATCCTCAAGAGAGTGATACAGCTACCATTACCGTTGCTAACTCTTCAGGATTTGATATGGAGGTGGATTTGGTATCAACTGTATTGCCAGACCCCGGCACAAAGGGACTGACTGTTGACATTCCCAGCAAGATTACTGTTCCTGCCGCTGGTGAAGTAGCAGTGTCCATAAGCATAACGGCAGGGAAGAACGTAGTTCCTGATTCCTACACAGTGAGCATTGACTTCGAGAGGTAGTAGACAGTAATAACGACATAGATGGCAACAACGATAACAGGGAGATAATCATTGTCCAGTAAACTATATTCAGGACGCAGGATATTAAGACTACTTGCTCATCTGCTGCATCCCCTAATCGGCAGTGGTCTAGGTTATATTAAACCGCTAGACTTCATATTCAGACACTTCATCTCCATGCTGGTGCCAAAGCAGTTCATAATAGCACATATAAATGACTGCAAATTGGGTATGGATATAGGGGGAAGCTACGGACTGGATGCCTTAGCAAGAGGACTGCTACTTGGCAACAGCTATGAGGCTCACACCACTATGTTATTCGGGGAACTGGTAAAGCCTGATATGGTTGTGGTAGATATCGGGGCACACATAGGCTACTACACGATACTGGCATCCAAACTGGTTGGACCGAAAGGAAGAGTATTTGCTTTTGAGCCAGAGCCGAAGAACTACGCCGATCTAAAAAAGAATATAGAGTTGAATAGATGCACCAACATAGCAGCATTGCGGACAGCAGTTAGCAGCAGAAATGGCAAGGCAAGGTTGTTTACGACTACTGGCTCGTCTGGGGAATGTAGCCTGATAGACACTAGACAGCAACCTAGACAGCGACCCAAAGATGCCATTACTACTGATACTACAACACTGGATAATATTCTAGGCAGTATGGTAGTGGACGCAATAAAAATTGATGTTGACGGCGGTGAGATGGATGTGCTGATGGGGGCTGGTAAAGTGATAAAGGGCAGTCCCGATATTAAGATATTTACCGAGTTCTGGGAACCTGGATTAAAGAGTGCTGGATATTCTTGTGCAGAGTATTGGGATAAGTTGATGGGATATGGTTTAGAGTATATTTATCTGATAGATGAGAGGAAGAAAAGGGTATGGAGGACTGATTTGGATGGTCTGCTGGAGTATTTGCGTAGAGTGCCTGGTGTTAATTTGCTGTGTTCCAAGAGAATGGTAGTTGGTGATACTGTAGAGGTAATCCAGTAATGACAAAAAGAGATTTCAGTAGATATTTGACCTTCCCTGACTACGATATGGAAGAGGTAAAACTGAAGATGGAGTTATGGCTATGCTTGACTTGGGAAGGAATTAGCCCGGTGGATTGGTTTTGGGAGAATGGCTACAACTGGTCTGAGGAGAGATAGATTATGAAGATAGCCCTGATAAATCCCCCACAATTTACCAAGTATCCACAACCCCCTATGGTACTGGCTATACTGGCTGCCGTGCTTGAGCAAGAGGACTATTCAGTGAGCATAATAGATGCCAATGCTCTTCACCTACTGCCGGACGACATACCACAATTACTGAACGGTGCCAATATAATCGGTATCACTGCTATGACACCCACCATAGGTATGGCATTGGCTATAGCCCGTAGCGTAAGGCACTTCAGCCCCAAATCTACCGTGATTATGGGCGGAGTTCACCCTACACTAATGCCACGAGAGATACTAGCCCATAATCACGATGTAGACATAGTAGTCAGAGGTGAAGGTGAGTCAACATTACTCAAGATACTTAAGGCACTGCCCCGCAAGGAAGCATTAGCCCGTATACTTGGTGTCAGCTTCAGATTGAGGGGCAAGGTACTCAGTACTCCAGACAGGATAACCAGCACGATACTGGATGAACTGCCATTGCCCGCTTATCATTTGCTGCCTTGGAGTAAGTATAGGCCACATCCTCCTCACGGTAGAGCATTACCATTCCTGCCTATGATTACCAGTCGCGGCTGTCCGTTCCATTGTGTCTTTTGTAGCAAGTCCGTATTTGGCAACAAGTTCCGATGCCAGAGCCCAAGGAGAATAGTCGATGAGATGGAACACTATCAGCATGAGTTCGGCATAAAAGAGATTGGGTTCTACGATGACGTATTCACTCTGGACAAGAATAGGGCACACGCTATTGCTGATGAGATATTACGGAGAGGGCTGAAGATATGCTGGACCTGTGAATCCAGAGTTAATCTGGTGGACAAGTGGTTGCTGGAACATATGAAGAGTGCTGGATGCTACTCTATCGCTTATGGTATCGAGTCAGGGTCGCGGGAGATGCTGGAGGTGCTGGATAAGGATGCCACCATTGAGCAGGCAGAAGAAGCGGTCAGGATAAGCAATGAGGTTGGATTACAGACCATCGGGTATTTTATGGTAGGATCGCCCGGTGAGACACCTGATACCATTAGAGAGACTATACAATTTGCCAAGAAGTTGAGGCTGGATTATGCACAATTCTCTATCACTACACCGTTTCCTGGCACCAAGTTGTATGAACTATATACGGAGGATTGTGATAAGGACAATGGTAAGGTTGTCCCTTGGGATAGTTTTATTTATGCTGGTGCTAGAGATGTGGATAGTCCTGTGTTTGATAGTGCTTCATTGAGCAGGGAGGACATTGAGGGCTGGGTGAGTAGGGCATACAAGGAGTTCTACTTGAGAATAGCATATATATGGCAGAGGTTGAGTAAGGTGAGGTCTGTAGGGGATGTGAAGATGCTGGTGAAGGGGGTATTGATGCTGGCTGGAACTTTGAGGAAGGGCTAACAGAGGAGAGGAAGTTGATTAGTGAGGAATACTGCCAAAAAACCAGACTATGGGGACATATCCATGAAGCGGACTGGATGGAGTGGACTGACCTTAAATACAATCACCAAAACTAGTTGGCTCTTTCTTGGATTGAACCTGACCGACTTCATGCTAACGGTCATTATTCTACGACTAGGGATAGGTACTGAAGGCAATCCATTACTGGTAGTGATGCCTCTCTGGGCTATGGGTATATTGAAGTTAGGGATCGCATTTGTGGTAGTGGTGGTTCTGGGTCATAGAGTAGGTATAATGAGAGCATTATGTGTCGGAATGGGGATAGTGGTGCTTTGGAACTTGACAGTGTTTGTGGTAGGGAGTATTCAGTAATGCAAACAGGAGAGAGGGTGGAAGCAAGAAGGAGAACAAATATCAGGCTTGTCCGAGCATTCGGTCTAATCTTAATGCTGGTGGCGTGTTTTATCGGGGGATGGCTTATCGGCAATAGTGAAGGCTATTCTGATGGCTATACCGATGGCTATACCGATGGCTTGTCTGATAGCCCTGACGGGGAATTCATTATCAAGGATGGGAAAATCTATAGACTTTTGGAGAACACTAAATGAATATTCTGTTCGTATGTGAAATCGACTGGCTCCGCAAAGTAGTGCTGGACATCCACACACTTGCTGAGGCTCTATCATTACTGGGACACAGGGTCTATGCCCTTGATTACGAGAGTATGTGGGAACGGGATAGCTCCATAGTGTCCCATACCACAGAAATAGATGGGGTATCACGAGCCTTGGCTGGGTCATCTGTATGCTTGATACGACCAGCCTTCCTAAAAATACCCATACTGAGCCGTGTATCTGCTTCTGTCTCTCATTACCGAATAATCAGGGATACTATCAAAGATAAGAGCATCGATGTCATAATACTTTACTCCGTTCCCACTAACGGGCTACAGACCCTGTATTGGGCAAGGGAATTGGGTATACCTGTAGTGTTCAGGTCTATCGATATACTGAACCAGTTGGTAAAGAACCCTGTGCTGCGGGCTATAACCAAATCATTAGAGAGGCGAGTATACTCCAGAGTAGACAAGATATTGACACTTACTCCCGGGCTATCTGGGTATGTCGTAGGTCTGGGGGCTGACCATGACATGATAAAACTGCTCCCGATGCCGCTGGATATTAGTATGTTCTATCCGATGGAGACTACTGGGATTAGTGCAAAAAAGGTTGTCCTGTTCATGGGTACCCTGTTTGATTTCAGTGGACTGGACACCTTTATTCCACGATTTAAGCATATCATAGACCAGGTACCAGACGCGAGACTGCTGGTTGTAGGTGGTGGTCCACAGCAACCCAAACTGGAAAGGATTATTACTGAATGCGGATTACAGGATAGGATTGTCATAACGGGGTTCCTGTCTTACCAGCATATGCCACACTTTATAAACTCTGCCGATGTGTGCATAAACACTTTTATCACCACTGGTGCCACGAGAGACATATTCCCCGGCAAGACTGTTCAGTTTCTGGCTTGTGGTAAGCCACTGGTGGCGACTGCTCTGCCCGGGATGAAGGCTATGATTGCTGGTGAGGAGCAAGGTATAGTATATGTGGATAGCGTTAATGAGATGGTTGATGAGGTTGTGTCGTTGCTCAAGGATACAGAGCGGAGACACAGGATAGGACAGAATGGACTGGAGTATGTGAGACGGGTACATGATTGCAGGAAGGTGGCTGGACAGTTGGAGGAGATACTGGAGAGAATGGTAGCATGAAGAAGTATCAGATAATTTACGCAGACCCACCTTGGCCAAGACAGAAGGGAGGTTTGAGAAGCATCCGACCGAGACAGGGAAGGAACTTGGATTATCCCACACTTACCCTTTCTGCTATTAAGGGTATTCTCGGTATGCTGGATTCTGATATTATGTTCCTGTGGACAATAGATAAGTATCTCCATGAGGCTGAAGAGATTGCCCATGAATTAGATTATAAGCTACATGCCCGTATCGTATGGGACAAGGGCAACGGTGTAGCTCCAGCTTTCACAGTACGCTATACACACGAATACCTACTTTGGTTATACAAAGGTAAATTCACTCCGATTGATAAGAGTGTGTGGGGCAGGTACAAAACAGTACTGAGAGAGGACTCCACCAGCCATAGCACAAAACCCCATATAGCTCGCAAAATGATTGAGTCCATGTATCCAGATCTTAGCAAGATTGAGCTATTTGCCCGACAGAAAGTAGAAGGGTGGGACGCCATAGGTAATGACATAGATGGTTTGGATATCAGAATAAGCCTTGCCAAGATTATAGCAGGAGTACCATTATAGCCCGTAAAACACAGCAAACAAGGTTGACAGCCAGTCAATAGTGTGATAGAATATAATATAAAACAGAGGCAGAAAGAGGCATCAACATAGGACTTTTCAATATAAGACTTTTTAAGCAGAAGAACATCGGCAAGCAATGGGGTGTTCTTGCTCAGGTGGCAGGACAAGCCAGCATAGGCATTGGTGTACTGAATATGTTTATGCTGTCGGCAACAGCCTATAATACCACACTTGCAGGCTGGTTAGCCGCTATCGGAATATATATAAATTTCTGGGTATTCTTGGCTGCTATATCTCTTCCAATAATAATAGGGTGTCTACTTATATGGAAATTTGCCCTTCCTAGTTTTTATAGTTCGGCTAATGAGCAAGCCTACCGCCACAATAACCCATTGAGGAAGGACATAGAATCAGTAAAAGATGACGCCAGGATATTAAAAGATGATACCAAGATGTTGAAATCAGAGCTGGAGCTTGCTCGTGCTGATGATCATAGAATACTGGAGATACTGAAAAGATTGGCTGAAAAGATTGGAGGAGAAATAGAATGTTAATGCCACCGGATGCACTGACTGTTATGATTGTCCGCCCATATATTGACTTGGGAACTGGTAGCCTGATTATTCAGATTGCTATTGCCAGCTTTGTGGGGGGATTGTTTATGCTGAAGATATTTTGGGGCAAGGTCAAAGCATTATTCACTAGAAAGAAGAATAATGACTGAAGCACAGAACACTGGCTCATTCCGAGACCCAAGTGGATTTGTTTTCCAGCAGGATGGTGTAGTTTATCGTCAAGTGAATAATGTATATAGTGAAGACTACGACTACTTAATCTGTTCTGGGCTATACAGCGTCCTCATCGGTTTCGGGTTGCTGGTACCACATAAGGAGGTTGACCCCATCTCAGTAGGCTGTAAAGATGCCTATAAAGTACTACAGCCCGAACCAGTAAAAACTATATCCTATCCATACGAGTGGTGCTTCAGCCAATTGAAGGATGCTGCTATAACTACTCTTAAAATACAGAAGATAGCACTCGGATATGGAATGACCTTGAAGGATGCCAGTGCCTACAATATACAGTTCATGGATGGAAAGCCAACACTCATTGATACTCTGTCGTTCGAGAGATATAAGGACAGGGAACCTTGGGGAGCTTATAAACAATTCTGTCAACACTTCTTGGCTCCGTTGGCACTGATGGCTTACAATGATGCCCGTCTCAGTCAATTGCTCCGAATACATATGGATGGTATCCCTCTGGATTTGGCTAGTTCTCTATTACCATTACATACCAGACTCAATCTATCGTTGCTACTACATATCCATCTCCATTCCCGCAGCCAGAAGCGCTATGCTGATAAGGATATGAATGAGAAGGTACTCAAGAGAGGGATAGGAATGACATCTCTGTTTGGTCTTGTTGATAATCTGAAGTCTTGTATTGAGAAGATGAAGTGGCACCCCAAAGACAGTGAATGGCAAGGATACTATGATGATGATAGCTACTCTGTGGAAGCACTCAGCCACAAAAGGGGTATAGTTGTTGGCTTATTAGGCAAGATACGGCCTAAACTGGTATGGGACTTGGGGGCTAACACCAGTCATCTTGCCAGCAATATGGGTCTACAGACAATAGCATTTGACATCGACCCAGCCTGTGTTGAGACATCCTATCTTATTGCCAAGAAACGTAATAAGACCAATATACTACCTCTCCTGCTTGACCTGACCAATCCAAGTCCTGGTATTGGGTGGGAGAACAAGGAGAGAACACCTATCTGGGAGCGTAGTCATGCCGATACCGTGATGGCACTGGCACTGATACACCATCTGGCAATATCGAATAATGTGCCACTTGGGAGACTGGCTCAATTCTTTGGTAGCATCTGTGAGACGCTTATTATTGAGTTTATCCCCAAGAGCGACCCTAAAGTACAGAAGCTGTTGGCAACAAGGAAGGATGTGTTTCCAAACTATACACAGGAAGGATTCGAGGGGGAGTTCGGTAGAGTATTCCAAGTACAGGAGTGTATCCCCATAAAAGATTCACAGAGAGTATTGTATCTTATGCAGAAAAGGAGTAATATTGAAGCGGTTTAAAGCCTTTCATCCATTCTTATTCGCCATATTCCCGATTGTCTTCCTTGCTGTCTACAATATGAGTGAGGTGTCTGCTACAGACGCCATACTGCCAGTGCTGATTGTGTCCATTGTCACGCTGGCTCTATTGTTGTTGCTGAATCTGTTCGTCAAGAACCGCAACAAGACTGCAATCATAGTTTCCATATTCTGGATATTGTTTTTCTGTTATGGCTATGCCGAACCTGTAATGCTTCCCCTGGTAGCTTCTGCGGGCGGATTCCTGGCAAGCCGACCTATTATGACAGCACTGGCTTTATGGCTATGTGTCGGTATCGTTGCCAGCATACCGATAATCAGATGCCGAGTGAGTTTCAATATATTCACCAAGTTCCTGAATATCACCTCTATAGCCCTGATTATAGTTTCCTTGGTCAGTGCTGGTATCGGGTCAGTAAAGTCAGCTATTATATCTGGGGACGTGGATAAGGCAATTGCCATACCAGCTATACAGGACGGCACACGGAATAACACACAACATAGCACACGGGATAGCATACGGGATAGCACACGGGATAGCACACAGGATACTCTACCTGACATATACTACATAATACTGGATGCCTATACCAGATCAGACAAGATTGAGGAGATATTCGGGTATGACAACAGCCAGTTCATTGACTATCTGACTGACAAAGGGTTCTATGTGGCTTCACGGAGTTGTAGCAACTACAGCTGTACTGCTACCTCGCTACCGTCCTCCCTGAATATGAGATACTTGACAACAGAAGAGTGCTATGGCGCTGCAGCCAATATAAAGTTGTTGTGCGATAATGAAGTCTCGCATTTCCTGAAATCCAAGGGATATCAATATATCTTTGTGTCCAGTGGTCAGTTCTCAAAGGGTATGCCCAAGTATGCGGACACATATACCCCTTCTCGTACCTTGTTTGGGGGGTCTGTATTTGCGACGACAGACCTTATGATTAGCCTGATTCAGATGACTCCACTAGAACCGTTTGTACTCCAGTATTTCACTTATGGACATCACAGGGGCGGAGTTCTATATGCCTTCGACACACTGGCTAGTATGCCTGATATTGATACCGGGCAACCAAAGTTTGTTTTTGCTCATATACTATGCCCCCATGTACCGAATGTTTTTAATCGTGATGGTAGTCCTCCGCTCAAGGGTGAAGGGAACTACCTCGACCAGTTGATATTCATTAGCCGTAAGACTGAGATGCTGGTGGATGAGTTGTTAGCGAAATCAGATACACCGCCTATTATAATCCTACAGGGAGACCATGGATCCCAGCCAGGAAGTTATGAGATACTCAATGCCTATCATCTTCCGGGGAAGGATAATGGGTTGCTGTATGATAATATCAGTCCGGCAAATTCGTTCAGGGTGATATTTAACCTGTACTTTGGGGCAGATTATGAATTGGTTGAGGAGATAGATAGGGGATAAATATGATATCTGAAAGAACTAGAACGTATACCAAAGACACCTATATCAATAAAGAGGAGACACTAATACGCTCTGGCACTATAATCTATCATGGAGTTCAGACTGGTAGTAGATTTCGCACCGGCCATAATGTACTCATCAGAGAGAATACCAAGATAGGACATAATGTCTTGGTAGGGACTAATACTGTCATTGAAGGTGATACAGATATTGGCAATAATGTGAGTATCCAAAGCAATGTATTTATTCCCACCTCTACTACCATTGAGGACTTAGTATTCATTGGACCTAATGTGGTTCTGGCTAATGACAAGTATCCGATACGGATAAATACTGGACTGGTAGGCCCTGTATTAAGGAAAGGGGCTTCTATCGGGGCTAATGCTACGATATTGCCAGGAATTGAGATTGGTGAAGGTGCTATGGTAGCTGCTGGTGCTGTAGTTACCAAGGATGTACCTGCTTGGAAGCTCGCTGTCGGGTGTCCGGCTGAGATAAGGGAATTGTCTGAAGGGATGATGATATGGAACAAGATTTGAGGGTTTGGGTAAGTGATTAAGAACTGGATAATATACGGAGGTAATGAATGAAGTATCGCTCAAGTCTAGGTGAACACCGACCTGATTATACCTTTACTTGTGGCATATGCGGCAAAGTTATCGAGGGGAAAAGTAATACTATACATCTTGGAATAAGAAGCCATGTTGTATCTGAATATCAAAAGGGACTTCGGTTAGAACCTTTTACAAGCCCACGAAAATATGGTGATGCTGGACGGAAGTTCATTTGAAGCAGAGAGTGCTATAGAGCAAGGAGCAATATCAATGAGAGTAGGTGTCATAGGCGTAGGTGAGATGGGACAGAACCATGTGCGTATCTACCACGAACTGGGGGCTGAAATAGTAGGCATATCCGATATAGATGAGAAAAGAGCCACCAGCATCTCCAGACAATACGGCACGATGGTATTCCCAGACTATACAGAGCTATTGAACCAAGACTTGGATGCTGTGAGTATAGTTGTACCCACTACCATTCACCACGAGGTGGCACTGAGAGCCATAGCAAGGGGAGTAAATATGCTGGTGGAGAAGCCACTGGCCGACACTATTGCTTACGGCAAGGAGATGGTTGAAGCAGCTGAGAAAGCCGGGCTGAAATTGATGGTGGGTCATATCGAGAGGTTCAACCCAGCAGTACAGAAATTGAAGCAGATATTGGATGATGACATTCTGGGGGAACTGATATCCATGACTGCCCGTAGGGTAGGCCCCTTCGTCCCCAGAGTAAACGATACAGGGATTATAGTAGATGTGGCAACCCATGATATAGATATTATCAGATATCTTGCTGGCAGGGAGTGTACATCGATATCTGCCAGGTCAATAGGACGCAAGAATATGAAAGGTGATGCTGCCCTGATATTGTTAGGGTTCGGTGAGTTAGGGTTCGGTGATATGTTGTCCGCTTCTGTAGAGGTCAACTGGCATACCCCGCACAAGGTGAGGACATTGACCGTGACTGGTACTAAAGGGATAGCCTACCTGGATTATATCAAGCAGGAGATAGAGATATATACTGCGGAATGGAAGATGGTGCCTAAAGTTGACAAAGAGGAGCCGCTGAAGATGGAGATACAGCACTTTATAGGCTGTATAGAGAGGGATGAGCAGCCGCTGGTGAGTGGACAGGATGGATTGAGGGTATTGGAGATTGCTATACAGGCTGAAGAGTGTGCTAATAAAATATAAGTAGTAGCAAGGAGCAACAATGAGATCAAAGATGAATATCCCACTGGCTAAACCATACATTGGTGAGGAGGAGATAGAAGCAGTTGCCCGAGTACTTAGGTCAGGGTGGCTAGTACAGGGAACACAGGCAGCCGAGTTTGAGAAGATGGTCTCTAATGTAGTTGGTGTCAGACATGCTATCACAACCAGCTCATGCACCACCGCACTACATATGGCATTGCTGTCTTTAGGAATAGGACCCGGCGATAAAGTCATACTCCCTGCCTTCTCCTTTGTTGCTACAGCAAATGCCATAGAGTATACAGGAGCAACACCATTATTCGTGGATATAGACCTGCCTACCTACAATATAGACTGGAGACAGGTGGAGCGATGTTTGGAACGCAACTACTATGTCAAGGTCATTATGCCCGTTCACCTCTTTGGCTTGGCGGCTGATATGGGATACATTACTATGCTGGCTTCCGAATACTCATCCTTCATTGTTGAGGATGCCGCCTGTAGTTTAGGAGCAATATATAGTGGTATCCCGGTAGGGTCGATGGGAATAGGTTGCTTCAGCTTCCACCCGCGCAAGAGCATAACCACTGGAGAGGGTGGAATGGTCACTACCAGCAATTCTGTGATTGCTAATCGTATCAACAGGCTTAAAGACCATGGGTCGGGTGCCACCAGTCTTACTAGGCATGAGAACTGGGACCCGCTGATGGTGGGATATGATATTCTGGGGTATAACTACAGAATGACCGATATACAGGCTGCTATTGGTATAGAGCAGATGAAGAAGCTGGACTATATTATCGAGCAGAGAACCAGGAGAGCGAGGATATATGACGAGCGGTTGAAGGAGGTAGAACACCTGAATACCCCTGTCGTTCCTATTGGTTGTAAGCATGTTTATCAGGCTTATGTTATACAGCTTGATCCGGTATGTAGGGGAGTGGAGCTATCATCTCCTTACCCCGAGGCAAGGAACAGGGTAATGGCAGAACTTGGTGATAGAGGGATAGCAACACGGCAGGGAACACAGGCTATTCATACACTGGGATATTATCAACGGAAGTATGGTCTGAAACCTGAAGACTATCCGAATGCACTGGCAGCAGACAGATTGAGTATCGCCTTGCCGCTATATGTTCAGATGACTGATGAGGAGCAGGAGTATGTGATTGAGAATCTGGTGGAGGTGGTAGGGAAGGAGATAGGAGGTTAAATGTTTGAGAAAATAAAGACAATCTCCCGCAAGCACTACGAAGACAGGCTCAAACGATATGGTGATACCCCACAGGGAGTAGACTGGCACGATGCTACTTCCCAAAGACTACGCTTCCAGATATTGTCGGAGGTGGGAGACCTGACTGGATTAAAGGTTCATGATGTCGGCTGTGGTCTTGCTCACTTTGCTGATTTTACTGTAGAAGAGAACCTGTATTGTGCTTATGTGGGCTCTGACATCTCCTGTAAGATGGTGGAGACAGCAAAGCAGCGACTACCTAAGACACAACTATACACAGCCGATATACTGGATAACTTTACTCCCGACTGGATGAGAGCTGACTATGTGATTGCCTCTGGGATATTCAATGTCAGGCTACACATCGGACAGCGGGCATGGCAGAACTTCGTGGAGGCTATGATATGCCGCATGTTTGACTTGGCTGATAAGGGGATTGCGTTCAATATACTGACCCCCTATAACAGTTATAAAAAGGACGAGCTATTCTACCTGTCACCAGCTAAGATGCTAGAGTTCTGTATCCATAATTTGGGGAGTTATGTAGTGATACGGCACGACTATCCTCTGTGGGAATATACGGTATATGTTTACAAGAATGATTGGAGAATGATAAATGGAGCAACAAACGGAGCAACAAACGGAGCAACAAACGGAGCAACAAACGGGGCAGCAAATGGAACAGCAACTGAAAAAAATAATGTCTGACATTCTTGGCATCAGGGAAGAAGATATCACAGATGAGACGGCTATGATCAATACCAGGAGATGGGATTCACTGAAGCATATAGAGCTCATAATCGGTATTGAGGAGCAGTTCGGTATTACTCCCCAGTTGAGCATGGACGAGATTGTTCAAATGATAGTCTTTGCTGGTATGAAGCGGGTTCTGATGGAGAAGTTAGCATAGAAGTCAACAGAGAAGTTAACAGAGAAGTTAACAGAGAAGGGAGACAAGATATAGAGATGGATATAAAAGGCAAGAGAGTGATTGTGACTGGGGGAGCTAATGGTATCGGTAAGGCTCTTGTGTTGAAGTTGCTGGAAGTGGGAGCAACCGTGGCGGTCTTGGACATTGATGTTTATGGACTGTACAATAACATATCAAAAGACAATATTGGGGTGCTATGCTGCTTCTGTGATGTGTCTGATAGTGAACAGGTAGCAATGGCAGTAGAGAGAGTATCTGACAAACTTGGTGCTATTGATATCTTGGTGAATAATGCTGGTATCGTGGCGGATTCCCCTCTCATCGGGTTCTCCAGTGAGGGTATAAAGAGGCATAGTGTAGACCTGTGGGATAAGATAATTGCCACAAATCTCAGTTCTGTATTCTATGTGTCATCGTGTGTTGCCGAGAAGATGTTCAGCCAGAGGACAAGAGGGATTATAGTGAATGTTAGCTCGATATCGGCGGCAGGGAATGTCGGGCAGGGAGCTTACTCGGCGGCGAAGGCTGGAATAAGGGCACTGACTACCACTTGGGCAAAGGAGCTGGGGCCGTTCGGTATTAGAGTGGCCGGGATAGCACCAGGGTTTACTGAGACGGAGACGATGATACATTCTATGAGCGATGATGTTCTGGCTAACTGGAAGAGGAGTACCCCGTTGAAGAGGTTGGGGATGCCGAGCGAGATTGTGGATGGGATTATGTGGATTATCGGGAATGACTTCTTTCATGGCAGGACGCTGGAGATTGATGGGGGGTTGAGGATGTGAGGATGTGATAAGTGGCTGAAAAATATATTTTGAAAATAGTCCTTTACCCCCTTGACAAGTAGTCAAAGATGTGCTATAGTGGTGTGGAAAGTGCGTTATAGTGTGGAAAATAGGGGTAAAGGAGAATAAGGATAATGGTAGTGAGTATTAGACCTTCAGACTTTATTGATGATGAGGAAGAGATGGGATGCCCCAACTGTGAGGATACAACGAAGAGAACAATGAACAAGAACCTGAATAAAGCCAAATGTGTCAAGATGGATGAGTTCTATACACAGCTGTCTGATATTGAGAAGGAGATGAAGCACTATAAAGAGCAATTCAAGGGAAAAGTAGTTTTCTGTAATTGTGATGACCCACGCGAGAGCAGCTTTTTCAAGTATTTTGCACTGCACTTTAACTCCTTGGGGCTGAAGAAACTGATTACTACCCATTATGCTGGTACTGGGAAACCGGCTCACAAGATTGAGCTTACTGCCGCTGACTTAGTAAATACTAACGCTGATGGAGGTTTTGGTTTACCTGATGTTGATTATATCCTTGAGCATGGGAATGTTCTGACATTGCTTGACGACGATGGTGATTTCCGTTCACCTGAATGTGTCGAGTTGCTGAAAGAAGCAGACATAGTTGTCACCAATCCACCGTTCTCTCTGTTCCGGGAATTTGTAGACCAGCTGGTTAGATACAAGAAGCAGTTCCTGATTATTGGTAGTGATAATGCTATCACATACAGGGATATGTTTAAGCTGATAAAAGAGAACAAGATATGGCCTGGTTACGACAAGGTAAAAGAATTCCGTAGACCAGACGGGTCAATACAGAAGTTCGGTAATATTGGCTGGTTCACCAATCTGGATGTACCGAAGAGACATGAGACAATGGACTTATACAGGACTTATGCTGGGCACGAACAGGACTACCCACATTATGATAACTATGATGCTATCAATGTTGGTAAGGTGGTGGACATCCCGAAGGACTGGGATGGTGTAATGGGTGTCCCTATCACATTCCTTGGTAAGTATAATCCTGAACAGTTCGAGCTTCTTGCCTGTATGAGCATGCCTCTACATAACTATATGACATACAAGCGACTGTTGATTAAACGAGTAGGAGAAGTATAATGAAAGTAGAATTACACGAAATATCAATCCGAGATATCACGAATGGTTATGCAGACAAAACGGACACAGAAGAGGGTATTGTCGGATATAGTGGCAAACTGGACATACGCCCGAAGTATCAGCGCAATTTCGTCTACAGCGATCCGAAGCGTAATGCTGTCATCGACACAATCCAAAAAAACTTTCCACTCAATATAATGTACTGGGTAAAAAACGGAGATGGAGCTTTTGAAATCTTGGATGGTCAGCAGAGAACCATCAGTTTTTGCCAGTATGTGGATGATGATTTTACTATAGCCGATCGTGGTTTTAAAAACTTGACTGATTGGGAACGGGAGCAAATACTGGATTATAAGCTAACAATATACTTCTGTGAAGGAAATGATAAGGAAAAACTAGACTGGTTTAGAGTAGTCAATACCGCAGGAGAGGAACTGACTCCACAGGAACTGCTCAATGCTATCTATACCGGAACATGGTTAGCAGACGCAAAGTCGAAATTCAGCAAAACGAATTGTGCAGCATTCGGGTTGGCAAAAGACTACGTAAGTGGTTCACCTATCCGTCAAGAGTTTCTGGAGACAGCATTGAAATGGATAAGTGGGGATGAGATAGCAAAATATATGTCTGCTCACCAGCACGACCCTAACGCTAACGAACTGTGGCTATACTTCCAGAACGTCATCCACTGGGTAGAATCTACCTTTGTCACTAAACGTAAAGAAATAATGAAGAGGGTTGACTGGGGAGCATTGTATAATGAATTCAGAGGTAAAATGCTTGATGCCAAAGAACTGGAACGGGAAATACATATCCTTCTGATGGATGATGATGTCACCAGCAAGAAAGGCATCTATCCCTATGTTCTGACCCATGATGAAAAACATTTGAATATTCGCACCTTCACTGAAAGTCAGAAAGTAGCAACTTATGAAAGACAAGGTCGTGCTTGTATTAACTGTGGTGGACACTTTGAACTGAACGAGATGGAAGCCGACCATATCACTCCATGGCACGATGGTGGCAAGACCATCCCCGAAAACTGCCAAATGCTTTGCCGGAAGTGCCATGACAGAAAATCTGGAAAATAGCAACTGTCTTTAGTTGAAGTTTTAGAGGTTATATTAGAATGACTGGTAAACCAACAATTGAACTCTATACAATCCAGCAAGTGCTATCCCGTCTCCAAGTATCAGACGAGACCGTCTACCGCTACATCCGGTCTGGTAAACTCAAGGCAATCAGGGTAGGTGGTCTGTGGCGGGTGAGCAGGGAGGCATTGGATGAGTTCTTGAGTAAGGGAGAACAGGAGAGATGAGAAAGGCGAGAAAGATGATTGGGAGTAACATAGCAGGTTTTGAACTGCTCTACAAGTCCTACACCGAGCGGCAAGCTATCCCCAGACTATATGATATAGAACTAATCCGTAAGACTGCCGAACTTATGTATTCTATGGGTGTCTTGGACGGCAGTGGTGTCTTCTGTAATGTCAAGACTACCCGAGGAGTAATACGAAGGGTGACGGAAACCAGAAACAAGATTGTCGAGCAGATAGAAGAGTCGGAGGAGAAGACAAAGGTGCTACCAATCCAACCTACAGCTCCTCTGAGTCCTGATGACCTAATCGGCAGAGTGGTCACAATCAAAGTAAAAAGTAAAAGTCTATGAACACAACCAGAATATGTGCCATCTGCGGAGACACCAACTGGAAGCCATTCCTGTCCACCAATACCGACCGTATCGCTACCAGCGACCAGCGGATAGTAGCAGGCAACCTGGACAAGAGCATCTGCCAAACCTGTGGCGTAGTGGCTAACACCAAGACATTCTCAGACCGGGAGTTAGCCAATCTATACGGACAGGACTATGGATTACAGGAACACTACTTCTTTATGCCCTCTGGTCTCCCTATTGCCCGCTCCGAAGCCTTCGCCCGATGGATATTGCCACATCTATCACCAAACAGACTCAATTCTGTCCTTGAGATAGGTTGCGGTCAGGGTAATCTGCTTCAGAGATTACAATTATATTTCCCCAACAGGGAGATAAAGGGCATAGACGGTAGCAGACTGGCTTGTATATCAGCTCAGGCAAAGGGACTGGATGTGGAGCAGGGACTGATACTGGGGATAGGAGATAAGTTGCCCAAATCAGATGCCATAATTGCTATAGCCGTGGCAGAACACACAGAAGATATATCTGGCTTTATATCGATTCTGTCTTCCAGTGTCAGTGATAATGGCAGGGTAATATTCTCACAGCAGGTACAGGACTGCCACAGATATGATGTCTTCATCAACGAACATGTCTGGCATTTTACCGTGAACCAGTTCTGCCGTCTGTTAAGCAAGAATGGCTTGGAAGTAATCTATACTGACTGTAATCACCCTATCATTCAGGGTTCGTGTCTCTTTGTATGCAGACCACTAAAGAATATACTACCCTATCTTGTGTCCACACAACCGGAATCAGGATTTGCTATACTCAATAAAGAGTATTGTATCAGTATGTTTGATAAGGTGAACAGATGCCTTGATGGGACAGACGGAGCAAGGATTGCCGTATTCGGGGGAGGAGAGATACTGGCTATGTTGCTGGCTTATACTTCCCTCGGTGATAGACACCCCGGCGATAGATACCCCGGCGATAGACAGATTGTAGCATGCCTTGATGAAGATATGTCAAAAGTCGGAACGGTAAAGCATGGAATAGAGGTTCAGCATATCGGATGGCTTAAGGACAATCCGGTGGACAAGGTGCTACTGACTATGAACCCGAGATACCATACACAGGCACTGGAAAAACTGAAGCCCTATAATGTAGGCAATATAGAAATATTATCATGGGCATAAGATAGTAGTAGACAAATACGAAGAGATGAAGGGATAAGTTTTTCCTTATTGACTATTAGTCAAAGATGTGATAGGATATGAATATAGTGGAAGGCATGAGCAATATAGGCAGATAAAAATAAGGACAAAAGTAATTGTTATGTTAGTAGAGCATTACACTGAAGACAAAGACTGGGAACTAAAACCAATTAATATAACTAATCCATGGAAAGGTGACGGAAACTTTATCAAACCCATTGGTGGGCTATGGTGTTCCCCAGTAGACAGTAAGTTTGGCTGGAGAGATTGGTGTAAGTGCGAAAGTTATGACAGCATAGACAGCAAGCATAAAGTTATTTTGGATGTTGATATATCCCATTTTATTATCATAGATAAACAAGAAGACACTAATAAATTAATTTGGCATGAAGTTATTAGAGAGCATTATGCGATTAATTTTGAGAAAATGAAAGAAAAAGGAATAAATGGCATATATTTGACGGAGGAAGGACAATATAACACCAGATATATTTATCCGAAAGGCTTATATGGATGGGATTGCGAGAGCATAGTTATATTAAATGAGTCTTCCATAATTTCAGCAAAACTTATCCCTAAATACAGAGGCAGTAACAATAAGGGGGAATTATATGACAGATGTAGTAGTATTCGGTCTGGGTAAACTGGCAGAACTTGCCCATTTCTACTTCACACACGACAGCGATTACAGAGTAGTGGCATTCACATCGGATGACGGTGGTATCTATGGTGGTAGGTTCATAGGTCTACCCGTAGTGCCATTTGATAAAGTAGAGGAACATTACCCTCCTGATAAGTTCAAGATGTTTGTCGCTATAGGCTACACACAACTGAATACCACAAGAGCTGAAAAATATTATGTAGCCAAAAAGAAGGGTTATGAATTGGTGTCCTATATCTGCTCCAAAGCCACTTACTGGGATGACCTGAGTATGGGAGACAACTGCTTTATCCTGGAGAACCAGGTGATACAGCCCACTGTTAAAATTGGCAATAATGTGATTATATGGAGTGGCAATCACTTCGGCCATAATGTGGTAATAGGAGACCACTGCTATATAAGTTCTCATGTAGTCCTATGTGGTGGTGTCAAGGTTGGACCATACTCCTTTATCGGGGTCAATGCTACTGTCAGGGACGAGGTCATCATAGGTGAGAAGTGTGTTATCGGTGCCGGGGCATTGATATTGGGTGATGCTCCTGATAAGGCAGTCTATGTTGCCAAACCCACTGAAATATACAGGCTTGATAGTGCTAGTTTTGAAAGGATGATGGGGATATCAAAATAGCAATGGTAAATAAGGGGAGGGACAACAATGCAAAAAACAATCATACATAAGGGTGATGAGAGCAAGAAGGGTAATATGATATGCCCTAAATGTGGTGAGGTAGTTAATGTTCAGAGCCACTGGGGAGACCCGCCCAAATGTGGATGTGGAGCATATTATCGACCAATGCCAGAACAATCCAGATATATATCCTGAACCTTAATATGATGCCAAAATAGGTAATCAGTATTTACTGCTAAAGGATTAAAATGAAATTAGTAATGATTAATATCTACCCTGACGGCACAGCAGCCAAGTATCTGTTGTCATCTTATGTGCTGCTGGCTTATTTGAAGGAGCATTTACCGAACTATGACGAGCTGGGCGCTGAAGTGCTCAACTTCGGTAGGGAAGTCGGGATAGCGGATATTTGTGGACAGATTGTAAATAAGAACCCAGATTGTGTGGCTTATAGTTGTTATACCTGGAATATTGATAAGGTTCAGAGCATTATCAGGTTATTGCAGCATACTATGACAAGGGTTGTGCATATATTAGGTGGACCGGAGATATCCTCTGGTATGTCCATGTCATGTCCCCCTACCATCTACCATATTATAGGAGAGGGAGAAAGGAAATTCAGTCTGCTGATATCTAACCTGATGGGAGAAGACGCATGTCATAGATACACCAGCAGCATTACAGACCTTGACACTATCCCATCTGTCTATCTCAGTGGTGTCCTGCCTGACCACTTATACTCACGACAACAGGCTATGCTGGAAACACAGCGCGGTTGCCGATACAGGTGCCGGTATTGTGTCTACCACAAGCATCTGCCTTCTATCCGGTATTACTCGGAAGAGAGAATAATCGAGGAACTGGACTATCTCATTATACAGAAGCAGGTGATGGCTATACGGATACTGGATGCTGTATTTACCTCTGACTTACCGAGAGCCAAGAGGATTGTGAGGCACTTGGTAGAATTAAAGGATAAAGGTATTCGGTTGCCGTGGATTTACTGGGAATTCACCTACCAGGATGTAGATGAGGAGTTCATCAGTCTTGTGTCGTCCTTGAAGCAGAGGGAGAGGATACTGAATACTGCTGAAGTAGCCCCACTGGATAGACCACAGCTCTATTCTGACCTGCTCAAGGATTATACAGCGATAAGCAGTGTTGGTATACAATCGTTCAATAAGCAGTCCCTGAAGGCTGTCAGGCGGGCTAAAGTGGATATGGTGGAACTGGGTGCCTTTATGGATATGGCTAAAAAACACAATATAGTGCTGAAACTGGATATCATTCTGGGATTGCCGTTTGAGACCTTTGATACATATTTCCAAGCACTTGAGGAGTTTATACCATACTTTGAGGATACCGACCATATTCTCAATATACACCTACTGTCTATCCTACCAGGGTCGGAGCTGGGTGATTTGTGTGAGAAGTATGAGATAGAGTATGACAAGGAAGCACCTTATCTGGCATTGTCTACCAATGGCTTCTCCAAAGAGGAATTGTCATATGCATCAAAATTATCTGCGGTGCTGTTTCGGATACTGAATTCTCCATTGAGGGGCAGGTTCTTTGCAGTCAAGAGATGCACAGAGTATAACTTCCTGTATATCATTGCCAAGATACTAGATAGGATAAACAATATACCAGAATTCAGAGACACTAGGATAGTGTGTAGTGAGTATGTGGATGATGAGTACTGGAATGGTGATATTTACCAGGATATACCATCGGAGTGGCTTATTGGTGTCCTACAGGGAGTACTGGAGTACTATGGCCACTGAACCTAAATTCAGTGAAATCATTAAAGCAGTAGACGGTCTTGACAGAGTAGACGGCAACTGGACATCTGTTAAGATTGCCTTCCTACGCAATATCACTGTTGACCCTGTTGTCCCATACCTCAAGTTCTATTGCTACCAAGATGGCATCAGGGCAGATGTCTACATGGGGGATTATGATAATGCCGTACAGGAAGCTGCCAGCATAGATAGTCCTCTATACCAGTATTCTCCCGATGTTGTCATAATCTGCTTGAAACTACAGGGTGTGGGAATACAGGACACAAGCATCGCAGACACAGTGCGACTTATTATAGACGGGATACGGAACAATAGTAATGCTACCATTCTGCTTCACAACTTCACAATACCCGTATATCATAGTTCGGGTGTACTGGGTTCTAGGGGAGAGTACAGTCGCGCTAATACAGTCAGGATGATAAACGACAATATACTGGATGCAGTAAGTGAATATGACAATGCCTATATAGCCGATATAGACCTGCTACAGTCCATTATCGGCTACCAGAGGTTCATTGACAACCGCTACTGGCACATTGCCAAGATGCCTTATACCAGAGAGGCATTCAGTCTTATAGCACAGGAATATATGAAGTTCATACGGGCATTAAAGGGCAAGAACAGCAAGTGCCTGGTGCTGGATTGTGATAACACTCTATGGGGTGGGATTATAGGTGAGGACGGCATAAACAAGATAGCAATAGGCAAGACGTATCCCGGGTCGGCATTTCTGGGACTACAGGATACTATATTAGGGCTATATGACAGGGGTATATTGCTGGCTGTATGTAGCAAGAACAACGAGCAGGATGTGCTGGAGGTCTTGGATAAGCATCCCGATATGGTGCTGCGGAGAGAGCACTTTGTTGCTACTCGGATTAACTGGAATGACAAAGTGGTCAACTTGAGAGAGATAGCCGAGGAACTGAGCATAGGGCTGGATAGTATGGTTTTGATGGATGATAGCGAATTCGAGATAAGTATGGTCAAGCAGCTACTACCGGAAGTCAAGACTATTCACTTGTCGGGGGACCCGTCATCATACGCCGATATACTTGGCTCCTGTGGGCTATTTGGTACACTAATGCTGTCGGAGGAGGATCGTAAAAGGAATGAGATGTACCGAGCAGATGCCGGTAGGAAGAGGGCTAAAGATAAGTTCCAGGACATGACCTTGGATGATTATTACAGGTATTTGGAAATGGAAGTCATTATTCATAGTGCTGATGAGTTCTCCATACCGAGGATTGCACAACTGACGCAGCGGGCTAACCAGTTCAATCTGACCACCAGGAGGTATACAGAGTCGGAGATAAAGGAGCTGGCGGAGGGTGAGTATTCTGAGGTTCGGTATCTGAGACTTAAAGATAGGTTCGGTGATATGGGCATTGTAGGGGTTGCCATATTGAAGTACCATGGTGACACGGCTCTGATTGACACCTTCTTGCTCAGTTGCCGTATCATTGGCAGAGGAGTAGAGGATATATTGCTGAAGGATTGTATTGACAGGGCTACTATAAAGTATTGTGGTGAAATAATAGGAGTATATGAGCCAACAGCAAAGAATAGCCAAGTGGAGAAGTTTTACGAGAACCGTGGTTTCATATTCTTGGAAAAAGGAGTCATCAGCTCCGAATATGGCTTATCGCTGGATAGGACGCTACCTGATTTGCCAAACTATTTTAAGTCTGTTGGATATAATAATCGGTAAAATACTTGACAAGTAGTCAAAGGTGTAGTATACTGAAAATATAACATTATTACAGTAAGAGTCATATACCGAAAGGAGAGTAATAAAATGGACATAGAAATGAAGAGCGAGTATCGCAGTTATGGTATCAAGTGGGTTGATTTTCATAGAGCATTTACGATAAGTCTCGATGGCATAGAAATCAGTAAAAATAAAAGTACATTAGAAGACTGTCAGAAATGGATAGACAGCAAACTTAAAGAGAAATACAATCGGGTAGATGTTCTCTGTGCTGGCTGGAGATGGGGAGGAGAAGTAAGGGAGTATGCCGCTACCAGCTTGAATGAAGAGAGTGGCATCTTTTATGTTTGTCTGTCTGATAGCAAGAACCAGAGAAGCAAAGAGAATATTAACAAGGTATACCTTAATAATGAGTTTAACCAAAATCTGCTGTCTGATGTATCGGCTAAACTGGTAGTCATCAAATTGCTTGAGGATGAAGCCCAAGAACTTATGGCTAAAATGGAAAAACTAACCCCCGATATGATGATAGTGAAGTAGATTAGTCTTACCGATTGAGGAGTGTAGACAGAAATGAAGTGGATTAAAAAAGGTCTTATAATCAAGCCAGCAGGACTGGACTGGATGGTCACCCATGCCCAGAACCCATTCCCAGAACACATAGGCATGGACTTCTACAAGATACACTTCGCTGGCAGAGACAGACTGAACAGGGCTCAAGGCGGATATGTTGTTATCAATATCAACGAGCCAGACAAGATACTGGACATATCTAGGGAGCCAACACTGGGTCTTGGTGAACTGGGATGCTTTGATGACAGCGGTGCTATGCCGTCCTGTATCATTAACTACAACGACAAGCAGTATATGTATTATACGGGATGGACACAGGGAGTATCAGTTCCCTACTACTTCTATATCGGGCTAGCTGTCAGCGATGATCGTGGTGTCACCTTTAAAAGGATATCCAAAGCGCCGGTGCTGGGTAGAGGTGTTCACGACCCTTACCTGACTTGCTCCCCATTTATACTGGTAGAACACGGAATATGGAGAATGTGGTATGTCTCCTCGATAAAGAGAACCATAGAGGACGGTAAACCCAAGCCTTACTATCATATCAAGTATGCTGAGTCATTGGATGGCGTGGAGTGGATCAGGAGAGGGATTGTGTGTATAGACTTCAAGGATGATAAGGAATATGCCATCTCCCGTAATTGTGTCATCAAAGAGGATAGAATATACAAGATGTGGTATTCGTGCTGTGCTGATAAGGGATACTGGATTGGGTATGCTGAATCGGGGGATGGCATTAAGTGGCAGAGGAAGGATGACGAGGTGGGAATAGATGTGTCTGAGGAGGGATGGGATTCTGAGATGATTGCTTATCCCTGGGTGTTTGACCACGGAGGGGAACGGTATATGCTTTATAATGGGAATGGGTTTGGTAGAGATGGAGCTGGATTGGCGGTATTAGATTATAAGGAGAATTAGGCAAATGATAATAGGATGGTTACGAGGGCTACAAATATCTATGGTGGCAAACATAATATGCTTCCAGATATCTACCGCTTTCCTTCAAATGGTGTGCAGTAGAAATAAACTTATGGAATACCTGATAATGATTACTATGAAAGTGGCAGATTTAATGGTTTGGCTACTGACACTGGGAATGCACAGCAAGAGAGAGAAGATTGTATAATGGGAATGTATTTGGTAGAGATGGAGCTGGATTGGCGGTGCTGGAGAAGTGATAAAGTAAAAACATAGTATGAAAGGGTAGCAACATGGAAAGACCAAACTGGGATAATTATTTCCTGAACATAGCCAAAGAAGTATCTACAAGGTCAACTTGCCCAAGGGCATCGGTGGGGGCAGTTATAGTCAGGGACAACCGAATACTGTCTACAGGGTATAATGGTGCACCACCTGATGAACCACATTGTACAAAGGTTGGGTGTCTTGTAGAGAACAACCATTGTGAGAGGACTATCCATGCAGAAACTAATGCTGTTGCCCAAGCCGCTAAGTTCGGTGTATCGGTTGATGGTGCTACCTTGTATCTATGGAGTGTGAGACACCACACAGAAGAACCATATAGTGGCAAAGCAGGTGAGCAAGTAGCCTCCTGCAATAAATGTGAACAGGTAATGAAGTCTGCTGGTATAATTGGAGTAGTAAGCAGTTTTAGGTAAGTATAGAAGGAGACTGTAGATAATGAGTGATAGCCACAAAGGGTGGACCAAGTACCATATCATTTCTGCTGGTAAAGACTGGCGGTTCTTCCGAGAAGGCATGAAAAGAAGCATTATAACCCATAGAGACAGGAATAAAGTGATAAAAGAGGCACTGCACAGGATGTGTGAGGATGGTGGACTACTTACAGTTCACAAAGAGGATGCTACTGTTGATTTTATTGTGGATAACTGGAATGGATAACTGGATTGGATAAAATGATAAAGATTGAACTACTCAGCCCATATTATGAAGACAGCTACACTGATATGCTACGGCACTGTGACGAAGCAATGTTCAGCCACAGCATACCATACCGCAATCTACTATTCAGCTTCCTTAACTGCGAGCCATATTATCTTATTGCTATAGGAGGAAGCGGAGAAGTAGTAGGTGCTATCCCAGCATTCCTCAAACGAAGCAAATCGGGTAATGTGCTTAACTCGCTGCCTTTCTTCGGGAGCCATGGTGGAGTGCTGGTTAATTCTTGGCAGCAACTTGATGAGCAGACCGAAGTCCAGAGACTGCTACTAGAAGCATTTATGGATATAGCTGAAGAGAAGAACTGTATCCTGTCTGTTATATCTACTCCACCACTTGGCGCAAATGTCTCGGTCTATGATTACAACTTGCCCAAGTTCAATGAAGGACGGGTAGCACAGATGGTGAAGTTCAGGGATAACATATTAGACGCAGACTTGGAGATTATGAACCATATCATAGACCCGGACAGCAGGAGAACTATCAGGAGACCATTCAAGCACGGTATTACCTCGGAGCCGTCCACAGACTTTACGCCATTGTTCGAGATGCACGATAATAATATGTCATCCAAAGGTGGAAGTGTGAAGCCGATAGAGTTCTTCCAAAGGATAAAGGAGATAGTGCCACAGGAGAACTACAGCCTCACTTATGCCAAGAGGGAAGGGGAAATTATCGCGGGATTACTGGTGTTTTTGTTCAAGGATACCGTGGAGTATTTCACCCCGGCGCTGAAGTATGAGTATTCTATAGAGCAGGGGACAAGTTTGCTGATATATGAAGAGATGAAGAGGGCTATTGAGAGGGGGTACAGATACTTTAACTTTGGCGGGACACTGGGGAGCCAGGAGAGTTTACACAGGTTCAAGGCACGGTGGGGAGCGAAGGATTATCGGTATTACTATTACATATACCAGCATCAGGATATCGGTCATATATTGGAAATGAAGCCACAGGAGATACTGGATGAGTATAAGTGGTTTTATGTGGTGCCGTTTGGTGGATTAACTTCAGGAGAACAAAATGATTAACGTTTACAAATTTGCTATAGCAATCACTAGCTCTATGGTTGGTGCATCTGTGGTTTTATTTTTTACTTCACTTCATTGGTCTATATCAGCGGTAGCACTTATTGGAAGTATTGGACTGTGGGGAACAGTATTACTTTCTTGGAAACAAATAGATGATCATATTAACAAAGAGTAAATAGATTTTGAGAGATAAATAGGCAAAATAAAATTAGGAGATAAAGTTGCATGGATTATGATTTCACTAGAGGAAAAATATTACTAACCTTTTGTTTTGGTTTTATGGCTCTATCAGGATTCATATTTGTAGCATGGTTGGGGTGGATATCTCCAGAAGAGATTGTTGCCATATGGATGCTGCTTGGCATCTTGTCAATGGCGATTTTTTTCCTTACTTTTCACATAGTGGAATTTATTAGTAGTCACAGAAAGAAAAGTGGATAAAAATGAATACAGCACATATTATAAATAGGGTAATTTGGTTCTGTCTTTCATTTGCTGTAGGTGCTGCAATAGGCGTTGTAATATGCATCATAATTGAAATTACTGGATAACTAGGGAAGTTATGCTTGTAAAATTGGGATAAAATTTTAGGGGGTGAGTTAAATGTTTGGAGATGCAATAACACAATGGTTTTCTTCCTTACCAGTTTGGTTATTCGTGGCATTATTTTTTGTGGCTGCTATATTATACAGTGTAGGTATTAATGTTGCTAGAAGTCATGGGAAGCCATGGCTGGCTCTTTCTATGTTTGGTGTTCTTGCTATGTGGCAATATATGAATATGCAAATAGCTGCTATGGGTAATGAGAGTAGTTCTAGTGGTTTGATAACAACTGTGGTAGCATGTGTGTTAATATTTGCTGCTATTGCTTGGTCTAACAAGAAAATGCCAATTACTAGGGAAGACATCACCCAAGAAGATTGAGTGGAACCTACATTATAGATAATTGACACAGCCTAATAAGATAATCTAATTAGAGGTAGATATTAATGATAGAACTCAAAGGTAAATCAGTAATGATAACCGGAGGAGCAGGTTTCATCGGGAGCCACTTGGTTGACCGACTGATACTGGAACAGCCATCTAATCTGGTAGTAGTAGATAACCTGTTCTTGGGGAAGGAGTCCAATCTAGACAAAGCCAAACAGGACTATCCCGAGCTGAAGATATACCACCAAGACGCAACTGACTGTAAGGCTATGGAGAAGATAATCAAGAATGAAGGTATCCAAGTGGTATTCAATCTGGCAGTAGTACCACTGCCTATATCCCTCTCTCATCCCAAGTGGAGCTTCAACCAGAATGTGGATATCACTCTATGCCTCTGTGAACTGGCCCGAACGGGATTATATAATACCCTTATCCACTTCTCGTCCTCTGAAGCATACGGTACCTGCCAGTATAGCCCGATGGACGAGAGCCACCCGCTTAACCCGACTACGCCGTATGCTGCCAGTAAAGCAGCCTGTGATATGCTGGTGCTGTCATATATACACACTTTTGGTATCGATGCCTCTATTGTCAGACCTTTTAATCAGTACGGACCAAGACAGAACGATGGGAACTATGCTGGTGTTATTCCACTGACCATAAAGAGGATAATGCTCGGCGCGGCTCCTGTGGTATATGGTGATGGTGAGCAGGTCAGGGACTTTCTGTATGTTAGGGATACTGTTGATGCTACCGTTAAGATTTATAGATACCCAGAGACTAGAGGGAGAATAGTGAATATCGGTAGTGGCAAAGAGGTGTCTATTAATACCATAGTAGAGCGTATTGTGCTGTATATGGACTGTGATAAACCAGTATTGTATCAAGAAGTGGCGAGACCTGGAGATGTGAGAAGGCATATTGCTGGTATTGAGTTGGCGGGGGAGTTGATAGGGTTTGAGCCGACCGTAGATTTGGAGGAGGGATTGAGGATAACCATTGACTGGTATAAAGCAATTTATTGTCGGAGACCAATCGGCTTGCCCAAAATGCCGTAGTAAAGCCCGCAAGTATAAGCCCAGCTGGAAATAAATAGGTGAAGACACGATACGAGAACAATTGCGACAGTTGGCTGACAGGAGGGATAACAAATGAACACCACAAATGAGAATGGCATGAAAGTCATAAGGTACAAAGATGTCTACTACTCTATGCCATGGAATCGGGGATGCACAGTTCACCATCACTGGAAATTTCCAAAATCCAATGTTTGGTGTTATATTGCTGCCTGGTATGGGCAGTATGGAAGAGTGTTAAGTCTATTTTTGCTTATTTGCTTACTTGGCACTGTTTTCCCTGCTTTATGTGAACATTCATGGCTCCTGTTTTGTGTCCCCCTTACTCTTTTTGCTGTCTCAATAACGATAGACGAAATAGCGAGCAGGAAAGCTAGACCATTCTACTCACGCAGGAAAGTTTTGCACAAAGATCCATTGCCACTGCCAAGGATAGTATCACAGGATCCAAGTGGTTATAGTAAATACCAGCTCAGATGTAGATAATGGGTAAAGACGCAATATGAGAATAATACACATACTTCCCTATTCCAGCCTGATGGTAGACAGCAAGTCAGAGGTCAACATATTTGCTGACGGCTGGCATTCCAGAGTGGCACAGCAGATACAGAAGTACTATGGCTCGAAGTACCAGATGGAATGCTGGCGCCCAGAATGGAAACTCAAGAAGGCTACATCAGAGGAGAAGGATGGGATACTTTACCGAGCATTCCCTTCATACCGTCCCACTCTTGGCCCCCTGAATAAACTCATATATAAGGGTGTAATGGCAACTCTACCATCCACCCGGCTGGGATTGTGGAGAGAGTATTCTCTGCCACTACTGCGAGAACTCAAGAAGCAATGTCAGGACGGCAAGACACTGGTTCACATCTACCATATACATTGGGACTTGAGCTATATGATATGTCTTTGCCTGCACAATATACCCATAATAGGCTGGCATATCGGGGATACACCGTACACCTATTCGCTGTCCACATTCCTCTACCATCTACCGTTCAGCATTGTTGAACAGCGAGCTCTCAAGAATGTGGATGCCATACTGCTAGGCGGTAAATGGATTAGAGATGGTTTTATCAAGTGCTATAAACCAGTTCCCAAACTGATCACTCCAATGCCGATAGCGATAGATTTCGATGCGATTAAGCCGATGGATAAAACAGAAGCAAGAAATATTTTGGGTATAGGTGTTGATAAGAAAGTCCTCATACATGTGGGCAGATTTGACCGGGCAAAGGGCTTTGACCTGGTGCTACAGGTCTATAGGGAACTGAAGAAGATATATGATGTAGAATTAGTAGCCATTGGTGGCTTAAAGACTGACCCGCTATATGGAGCAGCAATAGAGTCTGGTGCTATAGTCCGCGAGTGGCTGCCCCAGTCCATGCTGGTGCCGTACTATAGCGCTTCCGATGTTTACCTGTTCCCCAAGTTCTTCTCCAAGGGTGAGAGTAAGAGCATAGAGCAGTATATGGGTACAGGGGTGTCCCCACTTGAGGCCATGGCTTGCGGAATACCGGTTGTTGGTATGACATTGAATTACTTTGAGGGGAGTGCTGAAGAGGCGGAGATGGTAGGGATAGCGCCACCGGATGTGGAGAGCGTGAGCAGATGTGTTATGGATGTGATTGAGCATACTGGGCAGTATAGGGAATGTAGGGAAATAACGAGGAAGTATTACTCATGGGAAGCAGTTGTGCCACTGATAGTTGGGCTGTATGATGAGTTGTTGGAGGAATATTATGGTAAAAGAGGAACAGATGGGAGGACAGGTGGTTAATAGAGGCAAGGTAAAATACTCTGTAGTCATACCTGTATTCAATGAGGAGCAAACGCTGGAGCCACTCCATAGTCGTCTGACAGCAGTTATGCAGAATCTAGGAGCAACCTACGAGATTATCTTTGTCGATGACGGTAGCACTGACGGCTCGCCACGAATACTGAAGGAACTCTCCAACAAAGACAATAGCATCACAGTTATCAGATTCACCCGGAATTTCGGGCAACATCCAGCGGTCAGTGCAGGCTTTGATGTCACACAGGGTGCAGTAATAATTACCATGGATGCCGACCTGCAGAACCCACCAGAGGAGATACCAAGACTTCTTGAAAAGATAAATGAGGGCTATGAGGTCGTAGCAGGCTGTAGGGAGAGCAGGCACGACCCCATTTGGCGCAAACTATCCTCTCGCTTTACCAACTGGCTCGTCTCCAAACTGACTGGAGTTAAGTTAAAAGACCAAGGGTGTATGCTCCGTGCCTACCGAAGTGAAATAATAGAAATGCTCAAGCAGTGTAAAGAGAAGTCGCGGTTTATTCCTACTTTGGTTAGCTGGCTGGGCGTCTCTCTAGCAGAAATTAAGGTCACACACGACCCTAGATTAGGTGGCAAATCAAAATACAATTTCCCAAAGCTGTTAAAGATGTACTTCGACTTGGTGACTGGTTTCTCAGATCTGCCGATTCAGATAGTAACCTATGCCGGATTTGCTGTCTCCTTTTTAGGGATAGGGGTAGGGATTTATCTTGTCATCTGGAGAATTGTGTTTGGTCCGGGGATTAGTGGACTAGTTTCTTTTGTTGCACTCGGCATTTTACTTCTCGGTGCACTATTAGTTGCATTGGGGCTGATAGGACAATATATCGGTAGGATATTCGTGGAGACACAAGGCAGACCGTACTATATAGTCAAGGAAATGCATCACAGCAGGGGAGAGAATCCAAAATGAAGATAGTGTTATTCGGTGGCGGGAATAGAGGTTCACAAGTATTGCACAAACTGCTTGACCTCCAACAAGAAGTAGTTGGTGTATCCTACTTTGATGAGGATTCACATGAAGAAGTATGGTATGAGAAGATACAAGACATAGCTGCAGAAAATAGAATACCCTGCTCCAATCACAGGAGCATTAGGGGTAATATCCTGTCTAGTCTGTCAAGCCCAGAGATCGTTCTCGTAGTGGGCTGGAGGTACAAGATAGAAAAAGACCAGTATTCGGTCCCCCCAAGAGGTTGTATCGTCCTTCATGACTCGCTACTCCCAAAGTATAGAGGCTTTGCTCCTATGAATTGGGCTATAATAAATGGGGAGAAAAAGACGGGAGTAACGATGTTCTATATAGCAGATGATATAGATGCTGGAGATATCATTGCACAGAAAGAGACCAGTATTGATGCAACAGACGATGTGGAGACGCTGGACAGAAAGATTACCTGCCTTTATTTAGAGCTTATTGAAGAGAACCTGCCCCTTATCGCAGACGGCAGAGCTCCAAGAACATCCCAAGACCACAGCAAGGCTACTTATACCTGTAAGCGAATACCAGAAGATGGACTGATACAATGGTCAAGACCAGCGAGCGAGATTCATAATCTAATCAGGGGGGTGACTCGCCCCTACCCTGGTGCATTCACCTTTGTGAGGACAAGCATCGGTGTCGAGAAATTGTATGTCTGGAGTGCCAGTCTGCCCAGTATCCAAGAAGCCTATGTAGGGTATGTACCAGGACGGGTGGTAGAGATTTTGGAGGGCAGAGGGGTAAAGGTTCTGGCTGACGATGGTACAACATTAGTGCTAGAAGATGTTGAGTTAGAGACACAGAAAAAGAGGGTAAAGGCTGACCAAGTGCAGGTACTGCGAAGCGTCAAAACCACCCTCGGGACATATGCATGAGTAGATACGGCAAGGGGGAAAAATAAGTGAAAACTATTTTAATCACTGGTGGCGCAGGCTTTATTGGCAGCAACTTTGTAAAGCATATATTTCACAGTTACCCCGGATATAAAATCATTGTCCTTGATGCTCTCACCTATGCCGGTAATGTTGATAACATCCCAGACGAAATCAAGAATGATTCTCGTTTCAGCTTCTGGTACGGCAATGTACGGAATGGGGAACTGGTCAACGAACTGGTTCCAAAGTCAGATATCGTAGTACATCTTGCTGCTGAGACTCATGTAGCCAGATCTATATTCGATAACACCATCTTTTTTGAGACAGATGTTCTAGGAACTCAGGTAATGGCTAATGCAGTATTGAGGTATCGGGATTCTATTGAGAGATTCATTCATGTTTCCACTTCTGAGGTTTATGGAACAGCTCTGGAAGTACCCATGACCGAAGAACACCCACTGAACCCAACAACTCCATATGCTGGTGCTAAAACAGGAGCAGACAGGCTAGTTTACTCCTACTGGTCAACATATAAGATACCAGTCACTATTATAAGACCATTCAATCAGTACGGTCCCAACCAGCATTTGGAGAAAGTTATCCCCCGGTTTATCACTAGTGTGCTGCTCGGAGAACCCCTGACCATCCATGGTTCTGGAGAGGTCACCAGGGATTGGACATATGTACAGGATTTGTGCCAAGCACTGGATAAGGTGATACATGCAAGTTCAACCATAGTGGAGGGGAAGATTTTCAATATTGGCACAGGCAGGGATATCTCCGTACGGATGATTGCGAATATGATTCTAGACAAGATGGACAAGCCGAAGGAGTTGATTACCTATATAAGGGATCGCCCTGGACAGGTAGCAAGACATGTGTCTTCTACAGAGAGAGCACTCGTGTTGTTGGAATGGGAAGCAGAGACAGATTTCAATACCGGACTCGACAAGACCATTGAGTGGTATCAGCAGAACCCAGAATGGTGGAAGAGGCTGTTGTGGATGAGGTATGTTCCTATCACACACAGGAATGGCAAAGTTGAATACCACTAGAATGAATGGTACTGGTGGTTTCGATGCCACAACCTGTAAAGAGCTATTTGAAGTAGAAGACAGGCACTTTTGGTATGTCGGCAGAAAGAGTATTATCTCGGATGCCTTAAAGAGAAATGTTACCCATCTAGACAGGGCGAGGATGCTCGAAATCGGCTGCGGTAACGGGAATGTTATGGCATATCTGAAACAGAACGGAGTAGAAAGCATTGAGGGTGGAGACCTGTCCGCCAGTGGTCTAGAGTACTGTCGGCAGCGAATGGGAGACGTGCCACTCCACCAAATAGATGTCCTCTCATTGCCCTTCCACAATGAATTTGATCTAATAGGTGCTTTTGACTTGCTGGAACATGTTGAGAACGATGAAAAGGCACTTACCGAGATAAGACGGGCATTGAAGATGAGAGGGAACATAGTGCTTACCGTCCCGATGCACAAATGCCTGTGGAGCCACTTTGATGAGACGGCTGGACACAAGCGGAGATACAGTAAGAGTGAGATTATCACCAAACTAGAGCGGAATGGGTTTGTGGTAAAGAGCTCGTCGTTCTTTATGTTTTTCCTACTTCCGGTATTGTCACTGGTGAGGATTACACATAGACATTCCAAGGCACCCGAATTGAAGGTAATACCGATAGTTAACAGTATGTTCTTGTGGTTGCTGACTATAGAAAAGTGGCTAATGAGGTACATAAACCTACCTATTGGGTCATCGCTGCTGATTGTAGCCCAGAAGGAGGAGACACTATGAAAGTAGAATTCCATAAGCACAACGTCGGTCAGAATGACATCGACAATGTGGTCAAAGTTCTCAATTCCACATTCCTGACAACCGGGGAAGTAGTCAAGGAGTTCGAGATAAAATTCGCACAATATATGGGCTGTAAGTACATAGTGGGGGTAACCAGCTGCACTGCGGCTTTGCACCTATCCTTACTGGCTTATGGTGTCGGTTCGGGGGCTGAAGTTATCACTACACCGATGACATTCATTGCTACAGCCAATTCAATACTGCATGCTGGGGCAACTCCAGTTTTTGTGGATGTGGAATCAAGGACTGGTAACATAGATGCGGATCTAATCGAGAGTGCCATTACCCCACGAACCAAAGCAATTATGCCTGTTCATTTGTATGGACAGATGTGTGATATGAAAAAAATCAGAGGGATTGCTGACCGATATGGATTGGTTGTTATCGAGGATGCCGCCCATGCCATTGAGTCCAGTAGGGAAGGGATAAGAGTTGGTGAACTGGGCGATGCTACTTGTGTCAGCTTCTATGCCACTAAAAGCATTACATCAGGTGAGGGTGGGGCAATAAGCACCAATAGTGAGGAGATTACCGAGTGGCTAAAGAAGCTGAGACTGCACGGTATGAGCAAAGATGCTGGGGAGAGGTACTCCAAGAGATATGAACACTGGGATATGGAGATACTGGGATGGAAATACAATATGGACAACATACAGGCGGCATTGCTGTCGAACCAACTGGAGAATATTGAGAACTTCTGGCAGAGGCGAGATGATATTTGTCATATATATGAGGATGCTTTTGCGGATATTCCATCAGTCACCTGTCTGAAGGTGCTGCCGTACTCAAAGAGTGCTCGGCTTATGTTCACTATTCTGGTTGCTCCCAAGATACGGGATAAGGTTTTAGAGGGACTACAGGAAAGAGGGGTAGGAGTAGCAGTTAATTTCCGGGCAATACATCTTCTGTCTTACTATCGGCTGGTTCATGGATACCAGAGGGGTATGTTCCCTATCGCTGAGAGGATGGGGGATAGCACTATAAGTCTGCCACTATATCCTAAATTGAGTGATGAGGAAGTTCAGTATGTTATCGGGGCAGTGAAGGATGCTGTTGCTGTATGTGTATGAGGAGAATTTAGCACAATGACTTATCTGCTAGTATCTATATGTGTGGTACTGATGTCGGTGGCTCACATACTCATAAAGAAAGGGACACTTATGGTAGGTCAGTTCTCTGGGAATTACAACGACCTCATCCCCTTCCTTATGAAGACCTGCACTAACATCTATGTCATCTCCGCTGTCTCTGCCATGATACTGGTAGCACTGGCGTGGATGCTGGCTATATCAAGAGCACAGCTAAGTTTCCTTTACCCTTTCATGGCTCTCTCTTACATACTGGTCGTCCTGCTCTCCATGCTTGTCTTCAAAGAGGATATATCCATTACACGCTGGGTAGGGGTCACCGTGATATGTGCTGGTGTATTTTTAGTGTCAAGGAGTTAGAAGAATGGTAAAAAAGGCAACAGATGTATTCAGTAAAATTGGGTCAAATAAACTCCTGATTGGCAGCCTCTCCCTGATTACCCTCATGGCTCTGGGAATCAGATTAGGGCTGATATGCATCGACCCTGTTATTGCTCCCTATGGAGGTATGTGGTCAGCCATACAGGAGGCAGCCAGAAACCTGATTGAGGGCAATGGCTGTGTTGCTGTCAACCAAGGTAACCACCTTGCACCATACTACAAAATAGGCATGGGTGATGTCGGGCTACTGACCGCAACCTACTGGATATCCGGCGAGTATAACGATATCTATCTACGAGTCATCCAAGCAGTCATTGATTCCGTCGGCTGTCTGCTGATATTCTCACTTGGAAGAAAATTATTCAATCGTAGAACCGGGCTAATTGCATCCTTACTGTATGCTATATACCTTCCTATAGCCTATCTGTCAACTTGGCCACTACATGACGCTATGATTCCAGTTATGATACTGGCTTCTCTGTACTTCTTTGTGAAGGCAGTACAGACAGGAGCAGTAAAGTTCTATATGTTGTCGGCTGGTATTATAGGTATCAGCTGCTATTTCCAACCAAGCGCACAACTACTACCATTGTTCTTTGGGATAGGGATAATCGCATACAATTTTCGGAAGTCGGAGTTCAGAAATAATGTCCTTAATGCTGCCAAGATGACAGTTATTATGATGGCAGTACTTGGTTTAGTCGTATCCCCCTGTTTGGTGAGAAACTACCAGCTATCTGGCACGATAAATATGCGCCCACCTGGTCTATGGCAGGGTGTCTGGCAAGGCTTCGGTGAGTTTGAGAACCCGGTTGGGGCAAGACTGGCTGATTTATATGGCGTGCAACTCGCAAAGGAGACACTAGGCGAAGATGTAGAGCCATGGTCGAAGGAAACCGACACATTCTTCAGGGGAAAAGTGATAAATACCATAAAGGAGCATCCGGTATGGTGGTTAGGTATTCTGGTTAAGAGAATTCCTCGCACTATAGTCAATTTTTCAGAACTGGGCTTAAATCTACACCCCTTGGTTGAGACTGAGTATTTCACCTTGTCAAAGTACTTTTACCGAGGTGGAGGTATGGGGTACAGAGAAGCACTAAATGGTTTAGTAGATGGGATAAGAGATGGCACATTCTGGGGGATAGCAGGAAAGAATCCGTATGGCACCGTCTACTTTGGGCTGATAGGACTATTTGCATTTCTGCCTGCTCTGTTAGGTGCGGTCGGTGTATGGGTTATGAGAAGGCGTTGGAGGATACTGGTTATGGTGCTGATGATACCGGTATACTTCTCAGGACTCCATGCAATGATTCTAGTTGCCTCGTATAAGAGCATAGTACCTGCTAGTATAGGATATATCTTGCTCAGTGCTGTTGCTTTGAGTTATATTTACGGTAGGATAAGGAAGGAGTCGATATAGATGACGATAGCCATAGTGCTGGGAACTCGCCCAGAAATAATCAAGATGTCTCCAGTAATAAGGGAATGTGAAAAGCAGGGAGTAGACTACTTTGTACTCCACACTGGTCAACACTACTCCCATAACTTGGATGGGATATTCTTTGAGCAACTGGGGTTAGCAGCACCGAGATATAATTTGGGAATAGGGTCTGGCACTGATGCTGAACAGACGGCGAGAGCAGTTGTCGGTATAGAGAAGATACTGCTGGACGAGAAACCAGATATGGTGCTGGTACTGGGTGATACCAATACAGTGCTTGCAGGATCACTGGTGGCACCCAAGCTGCATATCAGTCTTGGTCATATTGAAGCAGGCTTGAGAAGTTATGACAGAAGTATGCCAGAGGAGATTAACAGGATAATAGCCGACCACTGCTCTGATTACTTGTTTGCCCCTACTGAAAAGGCTTTGGCTATATTACGGAGCGAGGGCATGCCCGGTGAGAAAGTGTTTATGACTGGTAATACCATTGTTGATGCTGTCCAGTATAATCTTGGTACTGCTATAAGGATAACAAGTGGTCTCGATAGCCTTCATCTCGCCCGTGGAGAATACTGCTTGATGACACTACACAGGAGGGAGAATGTAGACAATCCAGCAAGATTTGCTACTATAGTGGATGGGCTAGAGAGAGTAGCCAATGGATTAGGGCTGCCCGTGATATATCCTATCCATCCCCGTGCCAGGAAGATGGCTGACCAGTTCGGTATTGAGTTCAAGGCAATACTGCTGATTGAGCCATTAGACTACTGGAATTTCCTACAACTTGAAGATGGTGCTGGTATAGTATTGACTGACTCGGGTGGAGTACAGGAAGAGGCATGTGTACTGGGAGTGCCATGTGTGACGCTGAGGGACAATACCGAGAGACCAGAGACAGTGGAAGTAGGAGCTAATATGTTAGCAGGGGCAAATGCAGATAGGATAGTGGAATGTGCTACTATTATGCTGGAACAGGTAGATGTATGGGATAATCCGTTTGGTGATGGGAAGGCTGGAGAGCGGATTGTGGGGATAATGTTGGGATAATGTTGGGATAATAATAGATAGCGAAAGGAGGTCACACGATGGCTAAATCGATGCCCAGATTTAACGGCAAGCAGGACTTGAGCAAGGCTCAGTTGCAAGAGAAAGCCAAGAAAAGAAAGAATGCGAGGAGATAGTGAATAATGGCTAAAATACTGGTAACTGGTGGAGCAGGGTTTATCGGGTCGAACTTGGTACCTGAATTGAGGAGCAGAGGACACTATGTCTGGGTCTGTGATTTGGGTCAGTCCAGCAGTGATAACTATATCCGCTGTGATGTCTCCAAGTATCGGCAACTTGAGCATCTGTTCAGTCTACACGATTTTGATTATGTCTACCACCTGGCGGCAGAATATGGACGCTGGAATGGTGAGGACTATTATGAGAACCTGTGGCTGACCAATGTAGTTGGGACGAAGAATATGATACGGATACAGGAGCAGAAACGGTTCAGGATGGTGTTCTTTAGCAGTGCCGAGGTCTATGGGGACTACAGGGGGATAATGACAGAGGATGTGATGGATGAGATACCACTGAAGCAGATGAACGACTATGCTATGACCAAGTGGGTAGGGGAGATGCAGGTGCTGAACTCGGCGGAGATGTTTAAGACAGAGACGGTGCGCGTAAGACCTGTAAATGCATATGGTCCCCAAGAACACTATAGTCCATATCGCGGTGTAATACCGATGTTTATCCACAAGGCACTCCATGACAAGCCCTATACCGTTTACCAAGGACACAGGCGGATATTTGATTATGTTGAGGACACCTGCCGGACATTTGCTAATATTATAGATAACTTTATTCCGGGTGAGGTTTACAATGTTGGTGGCAGAGAGGAGTGGGAACATGATATCAAGTATGTGTCGGATTTGATACTGGCACACCTGGGTAAGGACGACTCCAATATCATCTACAAGAGTGCTGAACCGTTCACTACCAAGGTCAAGCATATGGACTTCAGTAAGGCGAGGAGGGACTTGGGGCACGATCCTCTGGTGCCACTGGAGAAGGGAATACCGAGGACTATTGAGTGGATGAAGGGAGCTTGTGGAATCCATGAATAACTTGAAGAACAGGAAAATATTGGTCACTGGCGGAGCAGGATTTATCGGCTCCACTATCGTAGATAGGTTGTCTCCCGAAAACGAGGTAACTGTAATTGACAACCTATCTACGGGCTTGTTGTCCAATCTAGCAAAAAGCAGAGATAGAATTACCTTTATAGAAGGTGATATCCTTGATAGGGCATTAGTGGAAGACATAGTAGCCAGAGTAGAATTCGTTTTCCACCTAGCTGCAAGTGTAGGAGTTGTGAAGTCGATAGAAGACCCATTTTTGGACATGGAAGTAAATATCAGGGGAACACTAAACCTGCTAGAGGCTTGTCTGGGATCAAACATCGAGAGGTTCGTCTACACATCTTCAGCAGTTGTATATGGAGAACCAAAGTACCTACCCATCGATGAACGCCATCCTCTAAGCCCAGAATCACCATACGGGATAAGCAAATCGGCGGCAGAAAAATATGTTTCCATTTTCTGCAATATTCACGGTATACCTACAACCTCTTTAAGACTGTTCAATGTATATGGATTGGGGCAGGAAGGCAGTAAATATGGTAATGTGGTTCCGATACTTCTCAATAAAATCAGGGAGCAGGAACCATTCACCATTTTCGGTGATGGCAACCAAACTAGAGATTTTGTGTTCGTGGGAGATGTGGTCGAGGCACATATCTTGGCAGCAACTCAATCTAGAGCCATTGGTGAGACTTTTAACATAGCCTCTGGGGAACATACCAGTGTTAATGAGCTTGTCAGTATAGCCAAGCAGGTTACCGATAGCGAGGTCACGGTTGTTCATACTGAGCCTATAGACGGAGACATAAGGTATAGTTCAGCCAGTATAGCAAAAGCCAAGAAGTTGCTGGGATACAATCCAAAAACAAGTATCAGGGAAGGTCTACTTCTACTTGATAGAGAAGCAAAAAAAGGCAAGTAAGCAACCAGAACGAAATAGTGACGAAGTAATATGAAGGAGAAAGCAAATGATAGATTACAAGTCGGAATACAAGGGTAAAACGATACTTATCACGGGAGGAGCAGGGTGTATCGGTAGCAACCTCACCAAAGCACTGGTGGATGCCAAAGCGAGAAAGATAGTGGTGCTGGATGACCTGTCTGCTGCTGAGAAGTGGAATATCCCTGATGACCCCAGTATAGAGTTTATTGAAGGTAGTGTCTTGGATAGTGTACCTTACGGGGCTCTGGATAAAGCCTTCTCTGCCCTGCCCGATTATGTATTCCACCTGGCTGCTCACTTCGCCAATCAGAACTCAGTGGATAACCCAGAGGAAGACCTGATGGTGAATGGTATGGGGACACTGAAGGTTCTACAGACTGCCCAGTTGGTAGGTGTTAAAAGGTTCGTGTATTCTTCGTCAGGGTGTGGTGTCTACGGACTGGATTCAGAGATACCGTTCAAAGAATATGATGTCTCGATTAGCTTACATACCCCCTACCAGGTCACGAAACTGCTCGGGGAACTGTATACCAACTACTTTTACAACCTGTATGGACTGCCTATTGTCAATGCCCGGTTCTTTAATGTGTATGGACCCGGAGAGATACCGGGGATGTACAGGAATGTGATACCTAACTTTCTGTGGTGGGCTATGCATGGAGAGGCATTACCGATTACAGGGGATGGGAGTGAGACACGGGACTGGACTTATGTGGATGATATAGTGAATGGGTTGCTGGCAATGGGGATTGAGGAGAAGGCTATAGGGGAGGATTTCAATCTGGGGTCGGGTAGAGAATGTAAGGTAAGTGATATGGCAGAGATGGTGAATATGATTACGGGGAATAAGGCTGGGGTAGTGTATACGGAGAGACGGAACTGGGATGCCAAGACCAGGTTGCTGTCCTGTATTGAGAAGGCAGAGAGGATACTGGGATATGAGCCGAAGATGAGGATGGAGGAGGGGATTGGGAGAGTGTATCGGTGGATTGTGAGTAATAGGGATAGGATTGAGGAGTGTGGGAAGTTTTAAGAGAGAGAGGAGATAGAAGAATAATGAGTTAGCCCCTTGACAATAGGTCAAAGGTGTGGTATAGTGATTATATGGGCAGAGAGCAGTAAGACAATAAAGGGGAGTAATATGAAAATAGTAAATAAGATTATAAAGACTATATGGGTACTGGCTGGTGTATTAGTGATAGTCGTAATGGTTATTGCTATCTGCATCGGTCTTGATATTAAAGAGACTACAACTGAAATAAGAGATATAGGGTCACAGGCAAATATAGATGATATGAGGACAGTCATTGGTGTCATAGAGAAACAACTTGATAAAGATATACTATCATTACAGCTACAACAAGATAGAACTAGCCTTCCATTAGAGTGGACAGTTGAGAATTGGCAGGACTATCTAAACTTCTGTGAGGAGTATGGTTATGTGATAAGTGATTATACTTGGCAAGAGTATAGATATGGCAGGCTTGTGCCTTAAATTTGTTTTTAGGGGGCAAACAACAATGAAAAAGATTTTAATAGCAATTATATTGGGATTAGTTTTATTGACATCAGGATTATTGATGCCAAGATATGGAAACAATGCTGGAAGTGAAATAAAGGAGCTAATTAAAGATGTTCCTATTCCGATTAGGTATAATGGTTCAACAGGGGAACAAATATACGCAGATTATAGCGGTATAAGAGTTAGTAAAATTTCGTCAAGCTGGAATTATGATCAAATTACTGGCAATAATTTGACATTATATTATGCTACTTTGCGTTATGGCGGATTCTGGTCATTTGACAATACTAGTTATACTGCCGATTTAATTTGTGATGGAGACTGGAGATTTACATTACAGGAACTAAAGGATAATATAGGTAAATTATATTGGGAATAAGTTAGGAGAGAATAAGGAAATGAAAAGACTACTGCTACTGGCAGGTATATGTGTTCTCCTACTATTTAGCGGGTGTGGTGTATCAAGCCAATATATCCTCACTAGTGAGTATATTAATCCAAATACGAACCAAGTGGAACGGATAGACATACCCGTCTCACAGTACGTCTACGACCAAACAGACGTTGGGGTCAAATACGACGTAGCAGTTAAAACCCTTATAATGGGGATAAGAGTTCCTGTAACTGAACAGGGGAACAGTCGGGTTGCTCTAGCAGAAACTATCCCCATTATGATACTCGTGGTGCCATTAGGGATGTTCTGTTGGGCTATATATCAAGCAATAGAAAATAGACCTAAATGGTGGCGACAATTTATGGTATCTGTGGGAATGTTAGGTGCAGCACTTTTAATCCTGTCCACAAATGTCCCAGACTTCCTTGCAACTGGGATAATAGTTGATAAGACTTTCCAGATATTCAGTAATAGTTTGTAATTATAGATCTTAGGAGGTGAAGGACAATGAGAAAACTGAAAAGACTTACAGCAATTACACTGGCACTCACACTACTACTATTGCTACTAACACCAGTAGTACCCCTACAAGCCTATACTAACACGATAGACAGGCAAGTAGCATCAGACCACGACGACTGTGTAGTGTACTGGGACGGCTCCTGGCAATACAACGACGATACAATCTATCATCCACAAGTCGGCTATGGTGGCACTACATATCAGAAGATACAGAGTGGCATTCGCTTCACCAATATCAATATCCCGCGAAACACCACGATAGAGGAAGCACGCATAGAGTTGTGTGCCTTCTCCACCGACCCACTGCCCAATGTCGCAACTGTACTCAGGGGCGAAGACATTGGCAATGCATCAGCCTTTACCGACTATGACAACTTCCAGGGCAGAAGCAGGACCACAGCCTATGTGGAATGGGCAGTGCCATCCTGGACAAAGGATATACAATACAACTCACCCAACATCAAGACAATATTGCAGGAGATAGTCAACCGCGGCGACTGGGATAATGGTAACGACATCGTGATATTCTGGGGTAGTCCGAACGCTACCAGTGGGACGAGAAGAGCGGCTTCCTCATACGATTCCGATGCCAGCAGGTCAGCAATACTCCATATAGAATATACATCGTCAACCTACACAGATGACAGCAGCAACTACAATAATGACGAGATAGAGGAGCTGATAAACGATCTGAGTAGCCTGATAAATGACCTTGGAATACAGATTGATGATATGGGTTCACAGTCCGGAGAGCCGAGCCTTGTATTAAGCGGATTGACTGCACAGACTAAAACCTTGAAGGATAGTATCACGGCATTACAGGGTAGCATGCTGGAGCTGAACACCAGGCTGTCGTCTATCACAAGTAGCACGAACACTACCGGCAGCAAGGTAGATGCTTTAACCAAGAAGGTGGACAGCATAAGTGCCGAACTGACCGACACAAAGAAGATAATGACTGGGACTTTGGAGACAAAGACGAGCGCAATGGAACGGGATACAGCATCTGAGAAGCGGTTTGTGGAGATTATAGAGGCTGGACCAAAGACTGATAGCAAGATAGCTACTATAATGTGGCTGGAGGTGGCACTACTTGCGTTGCTGATTGTTATGGCGGTCGGGACGGCGATGCGGAGTAGAGAATAAGACAACCAGGTGACTGTAAAGATAGAGAGGTAGAATAACGACAATGTTGATAGGCAAAGAATGGAAAATTGAATCTGATATGATGAACGTGATTCTGTGGCGGAAGACTACTGCCCGGGATAGGGATACTCAACCACCAGAGGCAGATGATGGCACCGACCCTACTGACCCCACTGACAGATGGCGACCAGTAGGGTATTATGCCACCCCCAAGGAAGCATTGAAGTCTTTGGTTAATCAGAAGGTGAGGGATACCCATCTGAAGGACTTGACAAAGGTGGTTATTGAGATAGCGAAATTGCATGCCCTGATTGATGCTACACCCATTACCAGAGAGCATACGATGACCGCTAGGGGGTCTGGGAAACACAAGGAGACATAAATATGGCATATGATTGGGAACACATCAAAAAATGTGAACTCATAAAAATCTTGGGAGCAACCGAATGTAATAACTGCTCCAATTTAGCCAAATGCTGGGGAGAAGAGGCTATACTGCCAGAACCAGCTACCAATGAGGGATTGGTGATACTGGAGCAAGTCTTAAAAGAGACCAGTAAGTAAAAGGAGACGGTAAAGTGAAAATAACAGCACCAGCCAGAGCACCACCTACATCATCGGGTGTGCCTGTATATTGTAAGGATTGCAACAGCCGAGATAGTTGGGAGCGTAATCCAGAAGGCGACTGGCTTCCCCGGCATCTGAACTATAAATGCCGTATTTGTGGGCACACTACACTGAGAATGAAGAAGGAGGCAAATGGAAATGAAACGACCTAACCTAATACTCTTATTTATCGGAATACTGCTACTAATACCCATGTCTATTGGCATAGTGAGATGGATAGAATATGACCAAACAAAGGTGGTGGATAGCTATACCTATGAGGGCAAGATACTGATGAATGCCACAGAGTACGCAGAATTTAAAAAAATCATTGCCAGATATGATATAGACATTGTCTATTTAGAGGTATACTCATCCGACAACCCATTAGTAATCTTTGAGGTCAGGACACCATCCGAAATACAATCATTTTGGGGTGAACGGACAGATAGAGGGTATAGATACACCGCCACTAAATCAGAGCAAAATTTATATTGTGGCTGGCTCACTTGTGGTTGTGGTGTTCTGGCTATATCTTTATTGATTACATCCTTTACGATTAAGTATTATTTTGTATAAATAGACCATAGTCAGTAAGAGGGAATTGAAAAATGAAAAACAAGTTGCGAGTTGGAATAATAGGATGTGGAGCAGTAGCTACCAGTAGACACATACCAGGCTTCACCAGATTGGGGAAGAATGTGATGGTACAAGCCGTATGTGATACTAACTACAGCCTAGCCTGTAGAGCCGCCACGAAATTCGGCATACACAAGATATACTCAGATGCTTCTCAAATGCTGGCTAATGAACTGGCTGATGGCGGACTGGATATAGTTGACATCTGTACTCCTCCTCATACTCATGCTCAATTGACTGTAGAGGCACTGAGAAGCGGTTGCCATGTGTTGCTGGAGAAGCCTATGGCGCTCACGGTAGCAGACTGTGACACAATGATAGATGCTGCCAAGAGATACAACAGGAAGATATGCATAGTCCATAATGTGCTGTTCCACCCACCATTGATTAAAGCAAGGAAGCTGGTGGCGGAAGGTGCTATTGGAGATGTGACCGGGGTGAGAGTACTATTGTCAGACCCTACCCATGAGATGATAATGAGGGAAGATTACTGGATACACAAGTTGCCAGGGGGACTGATTGGTGAGACGGGACCACACCCGGTTTATTTGTCACTGGCATTTATGGATAAAGTGGTCGAGGTAGAGGTTACTGCCAAGAATGTGCTTGATAATCATCCGTGGGCTCCGTTCGATGAGTTCAGGATAGAGTTAGACGGAGAGAGGACTACCAGCTCGATACTGGTGTCTTACTCCGGGAATAGATATATGGCGACCATGGATATACTGGGGACTAAAGGGGCATTGTGGCTGGATTTACAGGGAATGATAGTGGTCAAGTATGGAGCTATGCCGAAGTTGAACCCGATTAGGGTAGCAAGAAGGGCATGGGATACTGCTGACCAGATAGAGAATGGAGTAATGGGTAATGCCGTCAAGGTGGCAACAGGAAGGATGAGATTGGGACACGATACGGTGATTGAGAGGTTCGTGGATAGTGTGATGAGAGGGACGGAACCGCCGGTGACTGGGGAAGAGGGCAGGGAAGTGATAAGGGTTATGGAACTGGTTGTGGAGAGGTTGAGGGAGAAGTATAGAGACAAATATCCAGTAGGGAGTAACCGATAATCCATCATTGGGTTCTATAATTCTAGTTGGATGGTGAAGAAATGACAATTAAAGTTTTATGGACAGTTATTTGTGATAAGTGTGGAAGAGAAGATACATACCATAATATGGAACAAATAAAGTACGTAAAAGATGCTATGAAATATGATGGATGGCATTTTAAGACGAGATATGGAAAAAAACAGGAAATTATTTGTGATAGATGTTGGGAGAAAAAATGAAAATAAAAAGTATTATGCCATGGATGATTCCTATTTTATTATTTGGGTTTTTGGCAGCATGGTTACTGATACGATTTGGTGAATTATGGATGCTTTTGGAGGGTTAAAAATGACGGTAGTAAGTCGGTCAACACTGGGTACGATAATTGGTGTGGGATTAGCCCTGCTTGTTTGGGGACTGGTGTATTTTCTTCCTGGCGGATTGTGGTATATGATAGTTGAGATGTGGTAGATAGGTTGAGGGAGAAATACGGGGAGAAGACGAATATTAGATAGGGAGAGTATAGATTATCAATAGGAGGCAACTGGTAATGGAACGGACTATCCACATAGAGAATCACGGAGAGGTGGTGACCACCGAAGTAGAGCCTATAACCTCTGATGAGAAATGGAACGAATACCAGATGCATAATGGAGATATTTTGAGAGTCAAGATTGTGTTAACAAGAGTATTTGTAGCCCCAGATAACATAACCAATAAAGATGGCAGCAGGATATATTCAGTGGACTTCCAGCCTATAGTAAGGGCAAAGCCATCGAGTTAAAGGACAATGAGCAATGGGTAAAAAGGTCTCGGTTTGTGAGAACTATAAAGGGACAGATATAGAACTATGGCACATACCCGGTACTGGCTATCTGTATTATGCATTCATTGGCGGTAGACACGAGTTCTTCGATGCCTACGGGGGTGCCAAGATAGGAATAACCATATCCGTGAGGAGTAAAGAGTAATGCCAGACATCTGCTCAGATAAAGAACTCGTCAAAGCATACTGGAACAATGAACCCTGTGGTACTGGTAGTATCGGTTACCCAGAAGGGTCACTGGAATACTTTGAGTCCATAGCCAAGAACCGGGACAGGCTAGACTATTTCATCCCCGAATATGCCCAGTTTGAGAAATGGAAGAACAAGAAGGTATTGGAAGTGGGATGTGGTGCCGGTAGCGATTTGGTGAGGTTTGCCAGAGCAGGAGCATTAGTGACCGGGATAGACCTGTCCTCAAGGTCGGCAGTACTGACCAAGCACAGGTTGAATATATACGGTTGCCGGGGCAATATATTTATAGGTGATGCCGAGAAGTTGCCGTTTGATGATGGTGAATTTGATTTTTTATGGTGTTGGGGAGTGCTTCATCACACACCGGATACGGAGAAGGCTATCAGTGAGATATATAGAGTGATGAAGCCTAGTGGCAGGATTTGCATTATGCTTTACCACAAGTGGTCGCTGGTGGGATTGCAGATGTGGATACTGTTCGGATTGCTCAAGGGGAGACCGTTCAGGGGACTGGATGAGATACTGGCTGAACACCATGAGAGTGTGGGTACCAAGGCTTACAGTGTGGGAGAGGTGAGGGAGATGTTCTCAGCATTTGATAACGTGAGGGTAGATGTCAGGATTACCGCCTATGATATACGGTATGGGAGAGATAAGTATTTGCCGAAGTGGATGTGGAGGATTGTGCCAAGTAGATTTGGATGGAACTTGGTTGTACAGGGAAATAAGAGGCACACGGAAATCACAGATAGATAGGAGATACTCTATGAAAATAGAAAATACTGTCAGCCAATTGGAATCAAGGGTAAATGAACTAAGTAAACTACTTAATCATGTACATGATGCTTTAGACCTGAGTACTTTAACGTCTGAGCCAATTTACCCAATAGTGAAAACATCACTTCATGTCTGCCATAAATGCGGCAAGCCTGTAAATCCCAAAGATGAATGGATAATATCGGGTCCATATCCTAATCCTAATGAGTATTATCATCAAAATTGCCTTAAAGATAGTATGATGATTCACGTTAATTATGATAAGCATAAGACAACCGTCTATCAAGGTAGAGGTAAGCAATGTTTTACTATGCAATAATCGGTTTTATATTGGCTATATTATCAATGGGGTGGAACATACTTGGCACCAAGTTCCATCGTCAGGGTGCTCTAATAACTGCCATAGTTGCAGTTGGCTTTTGCTGTATAGTATTTGGCTGGTGGTTAAGGGGAACATTCACCATTGATGATGCTATGCAGAATTACTATTATGGCGAGGCCAATGGTTTTAACAGAGGTTATGATGCTGGTTTTAATGCTGGAAAGAATACATATTTGGACACATTAAACTTGTGTACTCAAGCTTATAAAGAAGCAACTGATAAGCTCAAGAGTTATGAACTAGTAGAAGAAGTAAGCCAAACTAAACTACAGCAAGGAGTAAAAGATGACAAATAAACAGCAACAACACCTGGAGCAACTGCAAGTTAGTCCCATATACTATTACGAGTATGGAGTAATCACGGTGTGTCTCCTGATACGCGATAAGCAGGTGCTGGCTAGAGGAGTAGCAGTCTGTTCTCCCCTAGACCAATTTGTTAAGAAAGTGGGCAGGGCAAAAGCACTTGGCATGGCTCTGCGTGCCTTGCTGCGTAGTGAGTCAAGTGAGCATATATCACCACGCCAATTCTTAGGGACACATCAGCAAATACACCCACTGTGGGAAGCAGAGAAATTCGGCTATAGATCTCAGTACATACCAAAACTAACTGATACAGAGAAGCAGATACTTGCATACCATAGCTAGAACACAATCGCGAGGAACGATATGACAAACAATAGAAGCAGAGATATCATCGGTGCAAAGTCCATCTACTACGTAGTAGATGGAAAACCAATATTTGCCACTAACTTGGGATATTTCCTGGGTCTGGATGGATTTGTGCCAGAGATAGACAGGGAGGCTTTACAATACTATTTGAGTTGTGGATATTGCCCAAACAGGAGGACTATATTCAAGGGAGTGTTTAAGGTGTTGCCAGCAGAGACAGTAGAGTTTGATAATGGAGAGATGTGGAGCTATAAATATTGGGCACCACCATCTGCCAAAATAACAGGAGGACAGAGAGGCAATGAGGAAAAATATTAGTAAAGGGATATTTGCGCTGTTTGTCATAGCAGGGGTAGTAGCGGGCATATGGATACACAACCAAGAGCAACCAGCCCAGTATGAGGATACGGTGGCATTCAGTTCAGCCAGCGAGTTATATCGGCAACTGGATAGCATACCGTTCTCTGACATTGAGTCCATAATTATCGAGAACCACAGTGACAAATTGCTAGAGAACCTGCGGGAGGGCTATGTGCTAGTCCACTACAGGATAGATACCGAATATACGGACACAGGAACAGCACTGCCATTTAAGCACAGACACGAAAGTATAGGGTCATGTGTCTTAACCTCTTTCTCTATATGGCTATTCGGTGCATTCCTTGCTTTTGTAGCGATATGGCCGCACAAAAA